>PPYF01241739.1_pt1 | contig 79532 bp, 76 predicted proteins | sample 1559871 | NCBI WGS metagenome assembly PPYF01 (sample SAMN08240021, study PRJNA423297) | Human gut metagenome, whole genome shotgun sequencing project.
ATTCTATCATTTAATGCAATCTGCCTATAAAATTTTATCATATTGCATTTATAAATGCAACTTGCACCCGATGTTGGTTGTTGAGATTTTTGGTACATTTTATAATGTATAGCAGAATCATACACAGCATGGAGGTGATTGAAACGCAACCGGAAATTGATTACGTTAAGATTGGTCAGCGCATTAGAGCTGCCCGACTGGAAAAGGGTTATAGTCAGGCTGATTTGGGTGCGTTGGTTGGTTGCTCGAACAATCATATGAGCCATGTTGAAGTTGGACAGACGAAAGTTTCTTTGGCAATGCTTCTAAAACTGGCATTCGTCTTGGAAAAGAACTTTGACTATTTTTTACTGGATACCCCATATGCAAAATGCGACAGCATCATTGATAATGAGATTGCTGCAAAACTGAAAAAGTGTAATGTAACAACATTGATAACCGTAGGAAAGTTGATTGATGTCTTGATTGACCAGCAAGAGATGATAAAAAAAGCGGAGCTTGATTGATATAATGAAAAAGAAGCCCATTGACGGTACAGAGTGAACTGCTATGGGGTTCTTTTTTGCAGCACAATATACTGATTCTTTAAGAAGCAAAAAGTCCACCAGTCATGATGCACTACGCATCGTACTGGTGGACTTTTTCTGTAAAGATATAAAAATAGATATTCATATATCGCCATAACCAATGTCGTTATCGTAGGCATGAAGATCTTCTTTCAGGAAATCTGCTTTACGAATATACATCGAATTTACCAGCTCTCCTTTTTCGTGGAGCAGGCTGAATTTGTAGTCTAATAATGCTGCCGGTACATAGAGCATTTTAGCCGTTTCAAAAAATGTGTGTTCCGAAAGGCATTCCAGGACTTTCCCATCTTCTAACAGAAGCTCCGCCGCAAAGAAGTTTGCTTCATTTTCTTCGATTGATCTATCATCAAAAACTTCCATTTCTTGAAAGCCGTGCATCATAGCGATTTTTGTATGCAGGACAGCGTGTCCTAATTCATGTGCGACTAATATACGCTCCAGGATACCGTTCACATTGTGATCTATCACGATATTCTTTTGTCTGGACTGGTAATAGAAGAAGCCCTTCAATTTCTTCTGTAAATCGTAATAGTGGATTTTGATACCTAACAGCTGACATAGCTCGTAAGGGTCTCTGGTGTGATATTTTCGCACAAGCTTATCGACAGTTTCAATGATATGCTCTGCCGTTTTCATTTGCTTCACCTCCGAATCGCACACAGAAAACATATTCTGTGCTTGAGGATTTTACTCTTTATCTTTATGCTTTCTGTATTTCTTCGGAGTGTACTTTTCCCGTGCTGTTTTCTTAGAGTCCATATAAACTGACATAATCGCCTGGAAGAATACATCTTTTGCGTCCTCGTCCAATTCTCCACCGGCAAACAGAGAATTTACACGACCCAACACTTCCTGAGCTTCTTTTGCTCCTTTTGAACCGAAGTTTTCCTTTGCCTCTAAAATAAACATATCCTGATCTATATGGCTCTGGCTATCCGTTTCAGATTCGTCCAAAAGATAGGACACAGAGATATGCAGTGCTTCAGCAAGTTTTCTGATGTTGCTTTTTCTGGGGAGTGTTCCGAGCTGCTCATAGGTGTAAAGGGATCTTTCGGAAATGCCGGTCATCTGGGCAAGCTCCGTTTGAGATAGGTTCATAGCCAAACGAGCTTCTTTAATTTTTTCTCCAAATGTCATGGTAGTATCCTTCCTTTCAAAAAATATTTATTCGTAACTTCCGATTATTTGTTGACAAACTTCTGGAAAATGCTATAATAAGAATCATAACAGAAGTTTTAATTCCACTTAATTATATATCGGAACTTTTATAAAGTCAAGAACTTCCGATTTCACTTCTGTTATTTTAATCAAATATCGGAAGTTATAGTCATTCTTGTCCCATGGTATTTGTTTCCCTTTAGCCAAGTGACAGGAGTTAGAAAGGAATTCTTATTTTATGGATTAGGCTGAAAGGAGATTCTGAATGAGCAGATATAATACACAGGTATTAAGCAGTATTCGAATGCTTTGCCGGATGCAGAACATTGACGAGAAGGTTCTGTATGAAAGAGCAAAGCTGATTTTATCCATATATCGAGAGGTGTGCTGGTCTACCATTGATCGTGCGAATGATGTATGTGATACCCTTATTTGTACTTACGGTGACAGCTTAGATGGTGCATTGATTTATCTGGAGAACTTTGCTCCGGATGAAGCGAGAGAACGATTTGAAGAACGCATTCGCAGCTTATTTGAGACAAAGTGGATCATTGAACTGGTAGATATGGCTATGTTGAAAATCAGAGAATATCCAGATAAAGGCGCTCTGTACTGTGAGATTATCTCAAAGGCATATCTCAACCGCTTCAAGTACAGGGAATCAGAAATGCTGGAGGTTTTGAATATGGAACGCAGCACCTACTATGACCGAAAGAAAGAAGCGATACTGTTATTTGGTCTGTCACTTTGGGGAACAGCCATTCCTAAATTGAAAGATTTCCTGGAAAGTGCCCGGGAGGAAGAAGCATTGTGTTATTGTGAATGCTAAGACAGGATTTTAGTCCGACTAAAATCCGATGAAAATACGACGGTTCCCCTACTGAAAGTCCGACTTGTCCAGTGTTAAAATGGCTATGCTGGGAGATAGCGGCATAAAATTGAATAGAGAGAGTTACGCCTCGTGCCTGTAATGGGTACGGGGCTTTTTTTATACCTGCCTATTTTCCCCCATAATTAACACAAAGGCATGAACGAGAGCTTGGAGTAATTTACTCCGGCTCTTTTTTTATGCCTGCAAGGAGGACAGGCAGATGGCAAAGGGTATTGAGAATCGGGCACGATCTCCTCCCGCTGTTTTTGATTTTGCAACTTCACAAATTCAAAAACACGGAGGAACGAAAATGTATTACGACTTGGTTGAAAGCGGAAAAAGAATTAAAGCCTTGAGAAAGGAACATGGGCTTACACAGGAACAGCTTGCGGAGCAGTTAGGTGTTGCCGCAAACACCATTGCACGAATTGAAACCGGCAACAGAGGTATCTCTATTGATTTGGCAATCGAACTGGTTGTGCGCTTTGAGACAACCCTTGATTACATATTTTTAGGTCGTGAATAACCTCAAAACTATACCTACGAGGCAATAAAAACTTGCATGAGGAACAGGTACAATTTAGATACAGCCAAAGAAAATCGGCTGCTTGATCCTTGAAAACTGAATACACAGTCATCGAATACGTTCCTGTTGCCGGTGCGAGAGCATCAGCCACATCAGCGGTACGCCGAGACGTATCGGATAGAGAAACAGAACGACTTTCTTCTATAAATTAAGCGCTTGTCTCTCTCCCGATGCCAGCGATCAATACTGGCTTGTAAATATTGGGTTGCTCCCAATACGGCCATGAAAGCAACAGGATTAAAGATACTTCTCTACGGAGCTGGCGGAGAACCCGGCAGAGGTTAGATTCCTATGGAACTGATTCGCAATCAGTCGTTCGGTGATTCCCTGAGGGCGTAAGCCCTCTTTCCCAGGGGTGCGTGGCAAATATGGGACACATAGACTTTTGGACTGACTGCCTGATTCCTTTCTGGCAGTCAGTTATTACATAGCCAACGAAAGGAGGTCATGGCACATGATGAAAGAAAATTGGGTATATTGCCGTGGTGATATTTATTGCGCCAAGCTGGACCCGGTAGTTGGGTCGGAACAAGGCGGCATCCGTCCGGTTATCGTCATTCAGAACGATACCGGTAATAAACACGCTCCCACATTGATTGTGGCAACGGTCACCACCAGAATCCATAAGAAAGCGAATATGCCGACGCACTTTGTTATTTACGACAATCCTGCATTCAAAGAAGCGTCCGTTGTTCAGCTGGAACAGATTCGTACCATTGATAAAAGCAGGATTGATAATTACTTAGGTAAGGTAACGCCCCGTGAAATGGTAGCGATTGAGAAAGCCTTATCTGTCAGCCTGGCAATGGAACAGCTGAAAAAGCGTTCCCCAAAACATAAAGCAAAGAGAGCGAAGGAGTGAACATAAATGTTTGAAGAAAGAATCGCTGCCATGAATCAGCGCACCGAAGAAGCGATGGCTGCTAACGCAGTTCAGTTTGATAAGAGAACCTATACGGTTGATGAGATTCAGGATATTCTGGGCATCAGCAGAACCAGCGCATACAACCTTGTGAAAAAGAAAGTTTTCCATAGCGTCCGCATCGGTGGCAGTATCAGAATCTCCAAAAAGAGTTTTGATGAGTGGTTGGATCATCAAATGTAAGATTTGTCAAGGGCGTCGTACAACCCGGCGACAAACTTCAAAACATATTGAGAGTTCGATAAAATGTAGCCATGACAAGAAACACATGGCTACATTTTTTACATAGGAGGTTGTACGATGGCGGAAATGAGAAAACGCACGAGTATGTCTGTTCTGGAAATGGGCAGGATGCTCGGTCTTGGTAAAACGGAGTCATACTGGCTCATTAAGAAGAATTACTTCAAAACCATTCTTGTCGGCAACACCATGAGGGTGATGATCGACAGCTTTGAAGAATGGTATGCCAATCAGTTCAAATACCAGAAGGTCGATGGAACCCCTCCCGGCGAGGAATTGAAGAAAACTACATATTCAATGGAGGAGCTTGGACAGCGCCTTGGGCTGAAAGAAGCGACTGCTTACGAACTGGTTGCCAAAGGGCATTTTGATGTGGTCGATGTCCTGGGCAAGCGCAGAGTGACAAAGGAGAGCTTTGAAAGATGGTATGCTTCTCAAACCGATTACCGCACGGTAGAGGATCAGGAACTGGATGCAGATATTATGGCATCCACCTACGGTCTGCCGGAAATGGCAAGAATGCTTGGGGTACATCGTCAGACCATTTACTATATCGTTGCCAATGAAGATTTTGAGCTTATCAAGGTTGGCAGGTATAAGCGAGCTACCAAAGAGAGCTTTGAAAAATGGTATCACAATCAGACCCGCTACCAGTTAGCGGAAGATAGACAGGAAAGGAGCTGATTACATGGCATCTATCGTTAAGAGAAAAAAGAAGTATTCTGTGGTTTATACATACACCGATGAGAACGGCAACAAGCGTCAGAAGTGGGAAACCTTTGAAACGAATGCCGAAGCAAAGAAAAGGAAGTTGCAGGTTGAATATGAGCAGGAGTCCGGAACCTTTATTCCCCCTTCTGCTAAAACCGTCAATGATCTTTTGGATGAGTATATGTCAATCTATGGTGTGAACACCTGGGCGATGTCTACCTATGAAAGCAGAAAGAGCCTGATTGCAAACTATATTCGTCCCCTCATCGGTGATATGAAGCTGGAGGATGTCACGCCGAGAATCATGGACAAGTATTACCGAGATTTGCTTTCTGTCAAAGCGGTTTCTTCTAAGTATGTAAAAGCCCGTACAGAATATCTGACTCCGCATACTGTCCGAGAGGTTCACAAGACATTGCGAAATGCTTTCAATCAAGCGGTCAAGTGGGAATTGATGACCAGAAACCCTGTGGAGCACGCTACGCTGCCGAAAGAAGAACACAAGACCAGGGATATCTGGACAGCAGAAGTGCTCCAGAAGGCTCTGGAAGCCTGTGACGATGATATTCTTCGTCTGGCTATTAACCTTGCCTTCTCCTGTTCCCTGCGAATGGGCGAGCTTCTGGGGCTTACCTGGGACTGTATTGACATTTCCCCCACCAGTATTGAACTTGGTCAGGCAAGCATCTTCGTTGAAAAGGAGTTGCAGAGAGTAAATCGTGAAGCGATGGCAGATCTGGACGGTAAGGACATCATGTTCAAGTTCCCACCGACCTTCGCCAGTACGCATACCGCATTGGTTCTCAAAACTCCTAAGACCAAAACAAGTGTCCGCAAGGTGTTCTTACCGAAAACCGTAGCGGAAATGTTGGTACAGCGAAAGGCTGACATCGAAGAACTGAAAGACCTTTTCGGTGACGAGTTCGTAGACTTCAATCTGGTTTTCTGTTCTTCCAATGGCAAGCCGATTGAGGGGCAGGTTATCAACCGTGCTTTCAATAAGCTGATTGAGGAGAAGGGACTGCCGAAAGTGGTTTTCCATAGTCTCCGACATTCCAGTATCACTTACAAGCTGAAGCTGAACGGCGGCGATATGAAATCCGTTCAAGGCGATTCCGGTCATGCACAGGTCAAGATGGTAGCGGATGTTTACTCCCATATCATCGACGATGACCGCAGACTGAACGCTGAAAGAATGGAAGCTGCGTTCTACTCAGGCAGACAGGCAACGCCTGAGCCGGTTCAACCAGCCGCAACGGAAAGCTCCGCTGATGATAAAGAACTTCTTCTGAAGCTTCTGCAAAATCCGGAAATGGCAGCACTCCTGAAGTCGCTGGCAAAAACATTATAGTAACTGCAAGGGCAGATCCTTTTACATAGCTACAATAGCTGTAAAAGGGTCTGCCCTTATTTTTTTGTTATGGAGGTCAACGAGTATGGATAGAATCTTTATGGACGAGTATTACGAGCATCTGAGAGCTGACAATATCGAGGCATTTTCCAAGGAAAGGAACGACGAATATGTTGGCAGAGCTGAGGAATACAAAGCAGCAAAGTCGGCATTGCTTGAAGGATTGGGACTTGAGCATTTGTTTGACCATAGCCATGAACTGACTCCGAAAGAGAAAGAAATATGGATGCTGTTCGATAGGGTTGATGTAGCAGAGCTTCTTGCAAGGGATGCTTTTGCCAAGGGTGCTTATATGCTCGGCGCTGAGGATAGAGAGATTATGCTGAAATAAAAAAAGACCTGCTTCGGCGGGTCTAAATTACATAGAATCATTGAGTCTGAAAAACCTTTGAAATTCTTAATAATTCTGGTTGAAAAATTCATTTTGAAATGATATATAAAACAGACTGAAATCTGTGTCTAAGGACACCCGCACCCTCACACGAGAATGAATAGGATTTCCTATCATTTCGCATCACGAGAAGTTACATAGTGACATTTACTTGCACTTGCAACGTCCACCAAAAATCGAAAGACTTGCTAATTTCGAGCCAATCGGACGGTGTAAAATCCCTCTGAATTAGCTATCACAGCGTAGTATCAGATGGGATTTGAAATGCTGAAAAACCTTGTATTTCCAAGCATTTTTAAGCATTAGATGCCACTTCCCGATGTCGTATCGGGTCTACTCCTAAGCGACAGGCCACTGGTTCGAACCCAGCCGGGGGTGCCAAAAGCACCGCTGCAAGCCATTTTTTTGCTGGTTTGCAGCGTTTTTTATTTTTTCTCCCGGCCTGCCACTCGTTTGGGACCGGGAGAATTTTATGCGCTGCAATGTATATCCTGCTAAGAAGAAACGAACGATTTCCATGTTCCTGCTAAGAAAAATCCCATCTTTGCTAATTGGAGTTTTCGGACTTACCTGCCGCCTGGTGCCGCCGAGAGCAGCGCAGCCAGGGTATTTGCCAGTTCCGGCGACTGCCGGAGCTGTTCCACCAGGGCCTCCAGGTCAAGCGTCGCCGGTGCCGGTTCCTTCGGCTCCTCTGGGGGACGGACCGCGCGCAGGTTGGGATTTGCGTAGAAGGCGCTCTCAAACTTCTGGGCGTTGATCTTGCGGTCCTCGTCCAGGATATGGGCATACACGCTGGTAATCATGTCAATCTCCGCATGGCCCGTGTCGCCTTGGGTGGCCTTCAGGTCGCCGTGGTTCAGTTTCAGCTTGTAGGTGGTGCTGGAATGACGGAGGGAATGAAAGACCACCCTGGGCAGCCCTGCCTTCTCCCGCAGCTTCTCAAACTCCTTCAGGATGATGCGGTCCTCGCAGGGGCGTCCGTTGGGCAGCGCCACTACCAGGTCATAATCCTGATACTCGTCACCGAGAAAGCCCCGCAGCTCATCCTGGGCTTTCTTCCATTCCCGCAGGATGTAGGCCAGCGTCTTGGGCAGCCACACCTTGCGGATACTGGAATCCGTCTTGGGCTTTTTCAGAATCACCCTGGTGCTGGTGTTGGGAAACAACGGCGTAAAGATGTGGTAGACATCCTTCTGCCCCAGCATCTCAATGGCCCGCTTGGAGGCCCGCGCCAGCTCCTTGTCGATGAAAACATAGGCGTTGTCATCGGCAATATCGTCATCGGAGATGTGGACATTGTTCCAGGTCAGCCCCAGGATCTCGCCCATGCGCAGAGAGCAGGCAAAGGACAGATTCATCGCCACATAGAGCTTGCTGTCCGTACACTGGTCCAAAGCGGTGCGGATCATATCAGCGGTCCAGATGTCCCGCTTCTTGTACTCCGTCTTGGGCAGGATCACATTTTCAAAGGGGTTCTTGGCGATCAGCTCCCACCGTACTGCCTGCTTGAAGGCGCAGCGCAGGAGTTTGATGATCTTCTCGATGGTGGCGTTGGTGACCAGGTCCGTCTTTGCGTGATGGGTCCTGGTATTCACTGCCGGGGTTTTCTGAAGGGTCTGGATGTACTTGTCCACCACCCGCGGCGTGACCTCCTGCACCTTCAAATCTCCAATGATGGGGTTGATGTAGTTGGAGATCAGCGAGTTCTGGCTGTCGTACATGGACACGCCCCACTTCTTTTCCCCATAGAGAGAAACAAAGTCCAAAAGAAATTCTGCGATGGTCTGGTTGCTGGGCGGAAGGAAGGTCCCCGTGAACTGCTGGTTCTCCACCTCCGCTTTGCGCTTCAATGCGTCCTGGTAAGAGGTGCGGGTCTCCCATTTCTGCCGGGTCTCACCGTTCTCGTCCGTATAGTTGTAGACGATGGAATAATTCTTTTTCCGTTTGATAATCGATGCCATAGCGATACTTCCTTTCTAAGTCATAGGTCGAGCGACTCCAGCCACTCATCGAATGACCGCTTGGAAATCCGTATGGCGTTGCCAATTCGTACGATCTTGAAGTGTCCTTCCTTCACGAGAAGATAAGCGGATGTGCGGCCAATACCCAGGATCTGAGTAATGTCCTCTACCGTATAGGTTCTACGTTCCGGGGACTCCTTCTTCGTACCGTTCCATGCTTGCGACATGGCAGCCCCCTTTCTAAAACAAGAACGGCGCGTAGAAGGAAGGTCATAATTTGCCTATCCTCATTTTAACGCGCCATTCCGGGTTTGTCTGCTGCTAATCGAAAAGTTTACGAACTATCCATAAACTCAAAGCAACAGAATGATTGTAAAAAGAAAGAGGCAGAAAACGGATGGCTGCTGGCACAGCTCCACGGGAATTTCACCCCGGCCCATGCTGATGGGTGCGGCGCACGATGCTTTGCGGGCGTCCAATGCGCGAGTCTCATTATCCTGCCTGCGTATCCTCGCCCACAGGCTGCCACACCTGTTTTACGATCCGGTTTTGTCGCTCACCTGTTTAGCAGGGGTCCCGTCCTGCGGACTTGCAACAGGGTCTTGGCGCACCGGCCGACCGGCTCCACGCAGACAGATCGTATCCGTCTGCCTTATACTGCACCGGAGGCCTCCCTCCGGGCTTTCTTTGTCAAGGAGCTATACAGGGGCACCGCGTGGAAAGGGGGGAAACACGCAGCGCCCGGCCCTGGGTCAGTTCAGGTCAAAGCCCAGGATGGAGATAATCAGCTTCGTTTCCAGCCGCCGGCGCAAATCTTCATCTACCTGGGGACGAGGAAAACCGTCAAGGTCATAGCTTGTCCTCGTAGACAACGCGGCGATGTAGCCGGAATAGTGCCGGACTACCCGGTTCACCGCTTCGGGGTTGCCTCCGACAGCGGCGGCGATCACCGGATAAGGGATCAGCGACGCCCGCGTGCACGCAGATTTAATCATCCGCTTCACCTCCCATCAGCTCCTTCAGCAGCCGATAGGCTTTCTGCCTGCGGGTGTTGACCGTCCGGCGGGCCATGTTCATGTACTCGGCAATCTCGCGGTCTGCCATGTCCAGGAACCAGTACATCAGGAAGATGTCCCGGTTATCCTGGGGCAGGGCGTTCAGCGCCTCGGCCAGCCGGTCATCCTCGATTAGGATCACAGCCCCTCCCACAGGAAAGGCCGTGTACTCCCAGGAGTAGCGGTCATAAACCGCAAGCTGGGCCAATTCCTCCTCCGACAGTTCGCTGAACAGTGCCTCACACTTCTGGCGGCGGCTGATCTCACGATAGCCATTGTACGCCTCGTATTTCAGCACCTTCTTGCAGTAGCTGTCAAAGGCGTGCTGCTTGTGCTCGTAGTGGCGGTCAGGTTTCAAGTTCTCACCTCCCTTCGTGCCGGGAGGCAGTTCTTTTCTTCCCCTTTCGCCCACTACTGTTATGGCAATGCCGCTGTTTGGCTGGTTTCCCGCATTTATATTAAAAAATTTTTTGCCGCTCATAATCGGTTCCTTTCGTTTCGTTCAGGTTGACAGGCTGGAACGAGACGGGGCGGAGAGCGGCAGCCCACACCCAGGCTCAGGCGGCCAAAGGGACGGGCTTTGTGAGATATGAGCCGTAGTATATAAAAAGCGAGCCATAACTCACTTTCATGAGCATGGCTCGCTGCTGCGCTATTAGAATATTTTTTGTGGTGACATGGGCGTCCGCCGCATAAGCGGTAAACCCCGCCTTATTTTGACCTCCACTGTGTTGGTGCTCTCATCCATATCTCCCTTTACTTCAAAATATGAGTTATAACTCACTCCACATGAGTTTTATGGTTATTTATGTGAGCGGAAGTACACCCTACAATGATGTAGAGGTGATGTGTAGTGAACAATCCGCTGGCTCTATTTGCATGGAAGGTGCGGTCAGAACGGAAGCGGCAGCATCTGACGCAAAAACAGTTAGCTGAACGCCTCGGTATGACCTCCCGCACGATCATAGATTTGGAAACCTGCCAAAGTAATCCGAAATTTGAAACGGTGGTCCTTGTCGCCAAAGAATTGAATATCAGCGTGGACGCCGCCATCTTCCCGGAAATGGTAAATCAGACAGCCTCGAAAACAGTCGTGGACTTCTTTGCCGGGAAAAGCGAAGCAGAGATTGAAAAATATATTGCGCTCTGCAAGCAGGCGGAAGCCTTCCAGAAAGACGAGTAACGCGGTCGGGTTCGATGTGCCCGGCCGCGTTACTGTTTTACCCGTTTGCCATGCGGGCAGATCATTCTTTTTTTGTTTTATAGGCATCGCGCAGACGCTCGAAGGACTCTTGGCTGATAACATGCTCCATCCGGCAGGCATCCCTTTCCGCCGTTTCCGGGTCTACGCCGGCTTCGATCAGTCGGTCAGTAAAGAAGCGGTGCTTTTCGTAGATCCGCTCCGCCACTTCCCGGCCCACATCGGTCAGGTGCAGAAAATAGTCGCTGTCCATCGTCAGGAAGCCCCCCGTCCCGCAGGGTCGCCACCGCATGGCACACGCTGGGCTTGGATACCTCCATGTGTCGGGCTACATCTACGGAGCGTACCATGCCGAGTTTCTTTTGGAGAACAAGGATGGTTTCCAGATAATCCTCCCCGGACGCATGAAGTTTCATGTTGCGTGTCTCCCTCAAATTGTTAGGCAATGCTCCAGCCCTCTGCCTGCTCACGGATCGTAATGAAACGGCGATAAAGTCCTTCCTGCTGAACAAGCTGCTGATGTGTTCCTTTCTGAACAACCTGACCTTTATCCACCACTAAAATCTGGTCAGCGTGTTCAATCGTCGCCAGACGGTGCGCAATAACGATAACCGTTTTTCCAATGGTCAATTCACTGATTGCCTGCTGGATCAGGTGCTCATTTTCCGGGTCAATGCTTGCAGTTGCCTCGTCAAGAATTACGATATTAGCGTTTTTCAATATGGCGCGAGCAATAGAAATGCGCTGTTTTTCTCCGCCAGACAGCGTAGAGCCACCCTCGCCGATTACCGTTTCATATCCATCGGGAAGAGCCATAATAAAGTCATGGCACCGGGCCTTTTTCGCAGCTTCTATAATTTCTTCTTTTGTTGCACTTGGATTACCGAAACGGATGTTGTTTTCAATGGTATCGTGGAACAGGTAGACCTTTTGAAAGACCATCGAGATATTGCGGAGCAAACTGTCACAGGTCATGTTCCGTACATCCTCACCGCCTACTGTGACCTCACCGCTGTCCACATCATAGAAACGGGCAATCAGGTTACAAATTGTGGTCTTGCCACTGCCAGATGGCCCTACAATGGCCGTAGTGCTGCCCTGCGGGATGGAAAAGCTAATATTCCGCAAAACAGGAACTGTATCGTACGAGAATGTCACATCATGGAAAGCGATGTCTGTGTTCTGCAAAGAAATATCTTCCCCGTCTTTGTCTATCATCTCGGCGTGTTCAATGCCGTCCAGTTTATCCAGCGTAGCATCAATGACCTCCAATACATGGGCGGCATTGTTCATGGCTTCAACACTTCCAAAAATCATAAAGGAAAACATATCCAGCATGAGCATGGTAGGAAGTCCCATACTGCCGTCATAGGTCAGCAGAGCGGCCACAGCGACAATGGCAATGGAGGCAGCTTTCAGCGAAAACAAGTGCAGGCAGTTAAAGGGCATATATTCCACTTCAATTTTGATGTTGATTTTCTTGCTGTCATTGTATGCTTTGCGGATACCGGCAATAGACACGCCTTCCTGCTTAAAGGCTTTCACCACCTGCATCCCTCGCAGATACTCAATGGAACTTTCCACCATATCATCCTGCGCCTTTTGATGGATAGGCGCGTTTTGGTGGCTGCGTGCCTCCAGCAGATGGAGGAATAGGGCAGACAGAAGGACACCAGCCAGAGCAATTCCTCCCGCCATAGGGCTGTAAAATACAAGGAACATTATTAGGACGATAACGGTGATGTATCCATTCACAACGGTGTTGACCATATTCATGGCGTACATCTCCATAAACGAGAGGTCGGTCGTTGCGGCTGCGGATAGTTCGCCCATATTGTTCTTGCTGAAAAAACCAAGCGACACTCGCTTCAGAATATCTCCCAGCCGTATTCTCTCGTCAGCGGTTGCTTCATAACCAACACTTTCCTGTGTGATGGCTCGGAAATAAGAGAACAGGTATCGGCCCAATACAGCTAAAATCATGGCTCCCAGCACGATCCAGATGTCCCGGCTCTCCAATGCCTTGATGCCATTGAAGTCATCCAGAACAGAACTCAATCCATTCGCAGCCAGCATAATAGGGATCGCGGTAAAAATGCTGTGAATGAAAGCGTAGACAAACCCGATGTAAATGCGCCGTTTATATTTACCAGTCCACTGGATCAGTCGATTTACAATCCGAAACATATCAGTTACCCCCTTTCCCGGAACCGGCAGACCAGTTCTGCGCTCCGATATGCGCCTCCCACATATCCCGATAGAGGGCGTCGCCATCTAAAAGCTGCTGATGAGTGCCCGTATTCTCAACCTGCCCGTTTTGCAGGACGATAATCTGATTGGCGTTCTTGATGGTGGACAGACGATGTGCGATTACGAGCAATGTTTTTCCTTTTGTCAAAGCAGCAATGGACTGCTGGATTTTTTCTTCGTTCTCCTGATCGGTGAACGCAGTTGCCTCGTCCAAAATCACGATAGGGGCATTTTTCAAAATCATTCGGGCAATAGAAATACGCTGTTTTTCACCGCCTGACAGTCGGTTTCCGGCATCCCCGGCCATCGTGTCATAGCCATTGTCCAATTTCTGTATAAATTCATCACAGCAGGCGGCTTTTGCCGTCGCATATACTTCTTTGTCCGTAGCATCAGGGTTTCCAAGCCGGATGTTTTCCTTGATGGAGCAGTTAAACAGGAAGTTATCTTGGGTAACAAAGCTGACAATATCGGCAAGCTGGGCCAGCGGCATACTGCGAATGTCAACACCGCCAATGGTGATTTTTCCATCGTTCACATCCCAAAAACGAGCAATCAGGCGGGCGATGGTGGACTTGCCTCCACCGGATGGACCGACAAGCGCCGTAAACTTTCCCTCCGGGATTTTTAGATCGATATGGGAAAGCACCTGTTTACCGCTCTCTTTATCATAAGAGAACGAAACATTCTGAAGTTGAATGTCTTTGGAGTGCATGTCCACTGGCTTTCCAGTATCGGGCAGTTCCTTCACATGGAGCAACTCATCCACATCGTGGACAGCGTATTCAATTGCCTTCGTCTCATTGACATAAGTGGTGAAGTTCATGAGCGGGCCTACAATGCCCAGCGAGAGGATCAGGCACATCGCAAGATCCTGCGGCGTGAGGCTACCGTTCCAGTAGAGATACATACCAATCGGAAGCGTTCCCAAAAAAGTGGACGGTAGCACAGCAGAAACAAAGTTCATCACCTTCCAGGAACTTTGATACCATTTGAGGGTGTAGTCCTTGAAAGATTTAACCGCCTTTGTGAATTTTTCATAGGAACTGGAGGACTGATTAAACGCCTTGATAACTTCAATACCCTCCACATACTCCACAATCACGCCGTTTACATAGTTGTTGGACTCCATGTAATCGGCATAAAGCTTGTTAAAATTCTTCATCATCATAGCAAAAGCAATCAGGACGAAAGGCAGCGTGACCAGCATCGCCAGTGCCATACGCCAGTCGATGCAGACCAGATAGACAAAGACTGCCACGGGGAGCAGCAGGTTGGAGATACACTCCGGGATCATGTGGGCCAGCGGCAATTCAATCGTTTCCACCCGATCCACCAGTACGCTTTTCAGCTTTCCAACAGACTCCCCGATGACTGTCCCCAGCGGCGCTTTCATCAGCCGCTGCGCAAGAGCCAAACGAATATTCTCCAAAATGGTGTAGGCGGATATGTGGGACAGGCTCGTTGAAATACCATAGAACAAGAAGCGTATCGCATAAGTGCCAAGTCCAATCCAGCACCATCTCCAAACCTCTGCCATCACAGGTGAACCGCCGATAAAGAGCGTGATAATCTGGTAAACACTCCAATAGGGTATCAGTCCGGCAATCACACTGATGATCGCACATAAGACGGACAGGACAATCTTGCCCCGGCACTGTGAAGCAAAGGAAAACACAATAGAAATCCAGCTTTTCTGCTTCATTTCCATTCCTCCTTGGCAAAAAAATAGAGAGTATCAATCGCTTTGATACTCTCTAAGTATTGCAGGTATTCATTTTGTCTGCCACTCTGCCCGGCCCGGTTTTGCTCCATTCAGATTTTAATTTTTCGATATTCCAGCGGCGTTTTTCCCTTTACCTTTTTGAATGCTTCGGAAAATTTGCTGGTGTTTGTATAACCGACTTTACCGGCGATCACAGTGATTGGCTCGTCCGTCTGCGTCAAGAGGGATGCCGCTAAATCCATGCGGTAGTTCCGCATATAGGTGTAAATGGCAGTGCCGTACACGCCCTTAAAACATTGTTTTAGAGCGGAGGTAGAAATGTCAAATTTCTCAGACAACTCCTCCATTGTGAAGTGTCGCTCTGGTTCACTTGTCATAAACGACATGATTGCCTTGACTTTTTCCACTTGGGTTTTATAAAAATAGGGGCGTTCCACTCCTAAGATGGTAGGATCTACGGTCCTAAGTGTGACCAACAACTCCAGGACTTTCACTCGGATATATTCCAGACGAATGTTCTCCGGCACCTGGTACAGCTCCGAAATCACATGGTCGGGAACGGAATTTCCGTGCATAATGAAAGGTCGAGTCTTTAAGGTGAATTGCTGCTCGATTTGCGCCAAGTCAATGGAAAACATGGACAGAAAATCACTTAAACCCTCTACCGCTTCAGGGACAGAAATTGTAACCGTGATCCCGTGGTAATGGCTTACGGGAAAGCTGCAATGGTTGTTTTCCGTGGCAGAACTGTCCAGCATAATATCGCCGGACGCAAGATAAAGATAAGCGCCATTGCTGACTTCCCACTCGACACGACCTTCTCTGCAATGGTGAATTGCAAAAGTGTGCGTATTTTGTTCAAACTTCCTTGACGGGCAGTGCTCCATGTGAAAATCATTATACATGACACCTATTCCGGGATATACTTCATAATAGGTTGCAGTTCCGTCTCCTGTTTCATTTTTCATTTGGTAGACCGAGCAGGATTCATCCCGGCAGAGCAAATTCATATTTTGCCGCGAGAAAAACAGGTCACTTCTGTTCAAATGGGAATCACCTCAATTCTATAAAAAATCTTTCAGACGCTGAAGCCCTTCAGCATCCAATACATATTGTTCCTGTACTTTTCCATGTTCCAGATGTAGGACATGGGTACAACAGCTGGCAATCAATTCGTAATCATGTGTGATGACCAGGGAAGTTTTCCCCAAGTCCTGAATCGTCAGAAGTTCCCCGGCCACCTCTTTCATGTGATGCAGGTCTAATCCGCTGGTCGGCTCATCAAACACCAGAATTTTGCGGTCTGAAACCAGAGCGGTGGCAATGGCGACCCGTTGCTTCTGGCCTCCGGAGAGCGCCATTGGGTGTCGGTCCTTAAACTGCATCAAATCCAGCCGCTCCAGAACCGCATCCGCCCGGTCAGGGCTTGGAGCCGCCATACTAATGAGCATTTCTTCCTCGGTGCTTTCCGTAAATAGCTGATGGTTTACATCCTGCATCACCATGTAGCACAGGGCCAGTCGCTGCTTTTTATTATATTGCTTTCCATTCATCTTCACAACGCCATCGCAGTGTTTTTCCAGCCCACAGAGGCATCTTGCCAGCGTGGATTTTCCGGCCCCGTTATGTCCAATCAATGCAACGATGCTGCCCTCCGGCAAGGAAAGACGCTCAATATTCAGGGCGTCCCGATGCTTAGTGTATGCAAAATGAAAATTCTCACACTGAATCTGTCCTTTTTTGTCAAAAGGATGGGGCGTTGAGGGAAAAGCCGCAAGCTCAAACGGACGAAGGCCCATGTTGATCTGTTGTCCTGCGGACAAGTTTAGTGCCTCCTGCGCCGTATAGTCTTTCTCAATTCTTCCATCGTTCAGATAGAGGACCCTGTCTATCAGTTCTTTGAGGTAATAGAGCCGATGCTCCGCAATCAGGATAGTCTTGCCCTGTTGTTTCCAAATGCGTATCATACGGCGCAAATCCTCTGTGGCTGATTGATCCAGATTAGAGGATGGCTCGTCCAAAACGATAACAGGCGGATTGATGACAGAAACCGAAGCGCAGGCAATTTTCTGCTTTTCTCCTCCGGACAGGCGAAAAATATTTTTTCCCAGCAGATCTTCCATATCAAACTGTACGGCGGTGGATTTCACCCGATGGATAATCTCGCTTTCGGGCAACCCTTGATTCTCACACCCAAAGGCCAGTTCGCTGGTGGAGTCCACCGTGAAAAACTGCGTCCGGGGATTTTGAAAAACACTGCCCACATACTTGGCTGTTTCATAGAGCGGAAGCCGGCTGATGTTTTTGCCATCCAGCAAGACCTCTCCGGACAGCTCCCCCTCATAGTAATTGGGGATCAGCCCATTTATCAGGCGGGTCAGCGTGGTTTTTCCGCAGCCGGACCGGCCACACAGGAGAACTACCTGTCCGTCAGGAATTTCAAGATTGATTTGCTCCAGACGGCCTGCGTTTTCCCCGCCTGTGTAGCAAAAATTGATATTCTTTAACTGGATCACAATAGTCACTCCCTTACTTTAAGAAAAAACCTGCCCATCCGAAGATTGAAACAATGGCAAACAGGACATCCAGCGGCCCAAACCCAATTTCACAAATATTCGTGCGCTTCCGGGGAGCACCCAACCCTCTTGTCAAGGCGGCTGCCGACAATTCCTCTCCTATTTTCGCAACCGACATCATGAGGGGAACGATGCGGTACTCCAGCATCTTCATAGGGCTGCGAAGCGTTGTGATCCCGCGCATTTTCATGGCGTCACGGATAGCGGCATACTCCTCCCGGACGGTAGGGAAAAAGCGAAAAACCACAGATACAGGGATTACAATTTTCTGTGGGATGTGCATCCGCTCCATGGCCGCCACAAATTCACTGACGGTTGTTGTGCTGATGAGGTAGTATCCCATCACAAAACCGGGGAGCATATGCGTATAAATCCCGCTGGCTGCATTCAGGATAAAATTCCACATACCCGTGAGCATGGGGATAACTGTCAGCTCCAGGCCGTAGAGGACTGCGTATGTAATTGAAAATCTTGCTGCGGCTTTCCACCGCTGCGACAGTAGCAGAAGGAGGACCGGCAGGGCAACCAAGCACGGGCGGATGATGTCCATCATTCCGCCCGTTCCGCCTGCCATCGTAATCGTACTGACTGTGACTGTCAGGAATATCTTGGTTCTCGGGTCAATCGGGATAAGGGAATTTCGTTCAAACTTCAATTCTCCTGCGGCGCTCATTTAAGCAATCCCCGCTTTTTCAAAGTGCTTTTTCAGCACCGCTTTTCCAAGCAGCGCCCCCAGTATTCCGCCGATGAAGGTCACAACAAAAAGAACGGGGAACATCCAGTTGGGGGTGTAAGAAGCAAGTGTGGCGGTATATTCGGCTCCATAATTACTTTCCAGGAAAGTGAAGAACTCGGTGCGGGTGAGGAACATGCGGCTCACATAGCCCATGATCCAGAGGGAGAACACACCGTTGCCCAGGAGGGTGCATTTCCAGCTCTGGTATTTCCCGGCTTTCAATACCAAATCGCCAAGAATGCCAAATACCACGCCGAAAATCAGCACCAGAACACCAGCCCCGATTAAAACATTCAGCAGGCCAAGGATGATGCCGGTCAGGGACACCATACCGAACTTCTTGACCTTTGTTAAGTACAGCATAAAGGGAATACCGCACAGGATGGGGCACACCAGTCCAAGCAACGGGATAAAGATAGGGATATATCCTAGCATCATACCCGCAAAGAAAATGACAAAATAAATGGCGGTGAAAATGCCTACATTGATAAGGTCTTTGGCTTGTAGTTTGTTACTTCTTGCTTCCATTCTCTACATACCTCCGTTATAGTTAGGCTGAGCTAACTCATGCCCTTAAAAATTTGCGAAACAGGATTTCGCATGGTTTAAGTTTACCACAGTCCAAATGGTTTCTGCTACTCTGATTAGTTTGAAAACGCTCCATTTGGTTTTTATTGTGCGTGTTACTTTTCCGTTGATAGTGGCCAAATTTCTCCCTTCAAATTGTATAGTATTAGTAGGGGAAGAATACGAGGGTTGGGTTTCGGTAGCAAGCACAGCAAGCGAGTACCCGCTTGCGATTTTTGGCTTTAGGGAACCCTCCTCCTAAACCCGAAAAATACTTGTTGGGAACATCCCAAACCCTGATACGAAAAGAGGCGAGATACCGCGATGGCAAACAGAAAACGGAATATACAGATGAAGTTCTGGGTGACAGAGGAGGAAAAACGGCTCATTGACGAGAAGATGGCACAACTCCCCACAAAGAGGTATGGGGCATATCTGCGGAAGATGGCGATTGACGGATATATCATCCAGGTGGACACCACCGACATTAAGGAAATGACGAAAGCCCTGGGCTCCATTGGCCGGAACATCAACCAGATCGCCAAGCGGGTCAACGCCGGAGGCCCTACCTATCAGGCTGACATGGAGGAAATCCGGGAGAGATTGGAGCAGATATGGCAGTTACAAAGACGCATCCTATTAAGTCAACGCTGAAAGCGGCCATTGACTATATCTGCAATCCCGACAAGACGGATGGAAAGTTGCTGGTGTCCTCCTTCGGCTGCACCGCCGAGACCGCCGACATTGAGTTTGCCTGGACCCGCCGCCACGCCATCGACAAGGGAACGAACCTGGGCCGGCACCTCATCCAGGCGTTTGAGCCTGGGGAGGTCACACCGGAGGAAGCCCACCGGATCGGTATGGAACTGGCGCGGGAGGTCCTGGGCGGCAAATATGAATTTGTCCTCACCACTCACATTGACAGGGATCACGTCCATAATCACCTGATCTTCAATGCGGTCAGTTTCCAGGACCACCGGCACTACCACTCCAACAAGAGAAGCTACCATGAGATCCGCCGTACCAGCGACCGTATCTGTAAAGAGCATGGCCTGTCCGTCATTGTCCCCGGCCAAGACAAGGGCAAGAGCTATATTGAGCATCAGGCGGAACAGAACGGCACCAGCTATAAGGCGAAACTCCGCTCCGCCATCGACCGGCTTCTGCCCGGCTGCACCGACCTGGAGGACCTGCTCCGCCGCCTCCAGCGGGAAGGGTATGAACTGAAACGGGGCAAGTACATCTCCGCCAAGGCTCCGGGGCAGGAGCGGTTCACCCGGTTGAAAACCCTGGGTGCGGACTATGCGGAGGAAGCTCTGACCGCCCGAATCGTCGGCAGACCAGGTCCTTCCCGCCAGCCGAAACAGCGCACCGGGAGACCCAGTTTACTCATCGACATCCAGAACAACATCAAAGCCCAGCAGAGCGCCGGCTACAAACATTGGGCAACTATTGAGAACCTGAAGCGGGCGGCGGAAACGCTGAACTTCCTGACGGAGCATGGCATTGGAAGTTTGGAGGAACTGTCCGAGCGGTGCGACGGAGCGGCGGCCGCCACCGCCAGAGTGAAGGCGGAACTCCGGGCAACAGAGAAGGAAATGGAGCGGTTGACCCTCACCATGAAGCACGCTGCCACCTATCGTCAGCTCCGGCCCCTGTATGAGGAATACCGCCAGTCCAGAGACAAGGAGAAGTTCCTCCGGGGGCATGAGGGCGAGATCATCCTGTTCGAGGCAGCGGCAAGGGAACTGAAACGGCTGGGCGCCGTACCCCTGCCCGCCGCCCAGCGGCTCCGGGCCGAAATAGATGAACTCACCGTCAGAAGGACCGCCCTGCAATCGGAATACAGGAAGGCTCAACAGAAAGAACGGGAGTACGACACCCTCAACCAAAACGTCCGTATCTTACTGGAACGGTCAGAGGATGTTGTACTCCCGAAGGAAAAATCGAATGAACTCGAATAAATGAAATAATCAGCCCAGTTGCCAACGGGCACTCTCACTCTGGAGTTCCACCATACGGCGGTAGAGGCCTCCGCGTTCCATCAGTTCCGCAGGCGTACCCTGCTCGGCCACATGGCCGTTTTCCAGCACAACGATGTGGTCTGCTCCTGCCACGGTGCGCATCCGGTGAGCAATGACCAGCACCGTCTTGCCTGCCAGCAGACGGGAGAGCGCACCCTGCACCTTTGTCTCATTTTCCACATCCAGGCTGGCAGTGGCCTCGTCCAGCAGGACGATGGGGGCGTTCTTCAAAAGCGCCCGGGCGATGGAGATGCGCTGCCGCTCTCCGCCGGAGAGTTTTGCGCCGTTTTCTCCAATGGGGGTATCATATCCCTGGGGCAGGCGGCAGATGAACTCCCCGCAGTTGGCGGCCTCAGCCGCGGCCCGCACCTCATCGTCGGTGGCGCCTCGCTTGCCCAGACGGATATTCTCCATCACCGTGTCGTCAAAGAGCACCACATCCTGGAATACCATAGAGTAATCGGTCAGCAATGCCTCCGGGTCCACCGTGGAGATGTCCACGCCGCCTACCTTGATGCTTCCCTCTGTTACATCCCACAGCCGGGCAGCCAGCCGGGCGCAGGTACTCTTACCGGACCCGGAAGGCCCCACCAGGGCAGTCACTTCGCCCTCCCGGGCGGTAAAGCTCACACCGTCCAGCACTTTTTTCTTGTCATAGGCAAACCCCACATGGTCGAACTCAATATCATGGCCCTTGGGCTGAAACACCTCTGCACCCTCAGCCGTGGGGGTGTCGTAGATCTCGTTCATGCGGTCGGCGGATACTTGGGACACAAACATCTCAGCGATGAGAGCCAGGCTCTGGTCAAAAGGCGCATACACGCGGGTAATAACCAGCAGGAACAAAAACAGCAGCATGAAGTCGATTTGCCCGGAAAGAATCAGGCTGGCTCCCACCAGAATGGTGGTAGCTACCCCCATACGCATGATGACGCTGGCCGCATTGACGAAGATGCCGGTCCCCAGCTCGCCCTGGATGGTGACCTTCTCATGGTCATCGATCTTCTGATTGAGCCCGGCCAGATAGCGCTCCTCCTGATTGGTGGCGCGGATCTCCCGGACATTTTCCAGAGCTTCCTGAATGCCGTCGGAGACGCGGATCGCAGCTTTTTTCGTCCGCTCAGAGGTCCGGGCGGAAATCTTCCGGGTGCCGAACAGCAGACCGAAGGCCACCGGCACACCCCACAGGCAGGCGATGGCCAGCCGCCAGTCATACACCAGCAGGCACACCGCGATAATCGCCGTGGAGATATAGGCTCCGTACAGATAACCCAGCACATGGGACCAGACATGCTCCATGCGGTTCACATCGCCCATAATGGTCTCGGTCAGGTCCGCCAGATCCCGCTTGCCGAAGTAGCCTAAAGGCAGTTTGCGCAGCCGCTCCGCCAGACTGAGCCGTGTGGATTTTACCTCGTTATAGACCAGTCCATAGGTGGCGTAGTACTGCTGCAGATGAGTCACAAAGGAAAGGATCAGGAATACAACCACCAGCCCGAGCAGGAGGGCTGCGTTGGGCAGCGGCTGGTCGTCTGTAAAGGTTCCCATCAGGCCGTACATCAGCAGATACAGGATGCTCATGCCGCCCATGACGACAAGGTTGACGATGACCGTCCAGAAGGCTCCCTTTTTGACATTTTTTACGCCCTGGTCGGTGAGGGCGTATTTCCTCTGAAAGTTTTTGCTGAACATATTCTTCACCCCTCTCTCACTGTTCGCTGGTGATCTTCCACTGGACCGCCTTGTTGTAATCCGCCCACATCCGGGCATAGAGGCCGCCGGCGGCAGTCAGCTCCTGATGGGAGCCCTGCTCCACGATGCGTCCCTCCTCCAGCACCAGAATCTTGTCCGCACCCACCACAGTAGACAGGCGGTGGGCAATCATGATAACGGTGCGGCCACGGGTCAACTCGGTAAACGCCTTTTGGATCAACGCCTCGTTCTCAGGGTCAGCAAAGGCGGTGGCTTCATCGAGCACAACGATGGGCGCATCCTTCAGGATGGCCCGGGCCAGGGCGATGCGCTGCTGCTCGCCGCCGGAGAGATAAGTCCCTTCGGAGCCGATCAGGGTGTCCATGCCCTGGGGCAATTTCTCCAGAATGTCCCCACACTGAGCGGCCATCAACGCCGAGAGCACCTGCTCCCGGGTGGCGTTGGGACGGGCGGCCCGGACATTCTCCAAAATGGAGGCTTTGAACAGGCGGCTGTTCTGGAACACAAAGGCGATTTGATCCATGAGTACATGGGGATCGATCTGCCGCACATCCACGCCGCCCACCTTCACTACGCCGGAGGTGGCGTCCCAGAAGCGAGGGATCAGGCTGGCAGCGGTTGTCTTGCCGCCGCCGGAGGGTCCTACCAGGGCTACGGTCTGTCCCGGCTCCGCTGTGAAGGACACATGGGAGAGGGCGGAGGTCTGGGCCCCGTCGTAAGTAAAGCTCACATCTTCAAATTCTACACGGCTGCTTCCGGGGGATTGAGGGTGGTCAGGCACTTTCAGTTCCGGGGCGCACATGACCTGGTCAATGCGCCCCAACGCAGTACTGGCCAGCATCATACCGGATGCGGCAAACATGATTTTGGCAAGCGCAGTGGAAATGATGGCGGAGAACACTGCGTAAAAGGCGAAGTTTGTAATAAATCCCGCAAAGTCACCGCCGACCAGAGCGCCGGGAGCCAGGAAAAGAGCCGCAGGCACCAGGAACACAAAAGCGCCCTCGGTAAAGGTCAGATTGATGGACTGGGGCACACGGCACACATCGCCCTGATAGTGCTCCGCTTTGGAACTGTAATCCTCAATGGCCTCCTGAAAGGCTTTGAAGGAATAAACGGTCTGCTGGAAAATCTTGACCACCGGTATGCCCCGGACATACTCGGTGCCCGCCTTGGTCATGCGATCCTGGGCTGCCTGATACTCTGCCATCAGTTTGGCGTTTTTGCCGCCCATCATAGAGAACATGGCAATCATGGAAATCACCGCCGCCAGCAGGCAGGCCGCGCCCATCCGCCAGTCAAAGACGAACATCAGCACCAGCATGGACACAAACAGGGTGATGGTGCCTACGATGTCCGCCAGATTGTGGGCAAGCAGGGTCTCGGTATCGGCCGCCGCCGCATCCAGCCGTCCCCGGATGAGGCCGGAGGCATTGGAGTCGAAGAAGCCCAGCGGGGCTTTCATCACATGGGCAACGCCTCGCTTGCGGATGTTGGCTGCTGTGCGGAAGGCCGCCAGATGGGTACACATCAATCCTGCAAAGTACAGGACGATGCCGGCCACCGCAAAGGCAAACGCCAGCCAGCCGTATTGTGCGATGTCCTGCGCCCGGGTCCAGTCCGGCGCTACGGCGATCAGATCCCGGGCCACCAGCCAGATGCAGATGTAGGGTGCCATGCTCAACAGCATGGACACCGCCGACAGGGTCAGCCCCAGGAAGGTCAGCCCCTTGTGACTGCCTGCGTAGTCCAGCAGGACCGCAACATCACTCTTTTTCTTCTGCTTCATGAAAAAACCTCCTTCTGTAAGTTAGCAATAACTAACTAATATTCAAAAAAGATAGGGGTCATCCCCCCATCAATTTCAGCCATCCACCCGTGTAGAAAGTTCGGAACTGTTCTACATCCCGCAGGGCCTGCTCTTTCGGCATATCATGTACGACGATCTCAAAAAGGCCGCCCATCATTCCGCTGGCGATGATGTGGCAAAGAGACTGGCTCAGTTCCGGGACCTCCCGGCCCAAGCGGCGGAGAACATCCATGTAACGGAGCGTGTACTCCACCTCCACCTCTACCATGTTGTGGACAAAGTGCTCATAGCTGGTTCCCTCAGCCTTGCACAGCAGCAGCTTCACCGGCTCCCGGTGATCGCAGATATAGTCCACCATCCAATTCACGCACTGACTGGACTCCAGCCCCATGTGCTCCGGCTGCTCCTGCTCGGGCAGTTCGGAAAAGGAAGTCTGCGCCTCCATGAAGCGCCCCATCAAAGCGGCAGCGTGTGGCTCCACGATGGAGGCAAAGAGCGCCTCCTTGCTGGAGAAATAGCCGTAGAACGCACCAGTGGTTACCCCGGCATTTTTCACGATCTGCCGCAGGGAAGCCCCTTGAAAGCCCTTGTCCAGAAATTCGGCCATGGCCGCCTCATGGATTTTTTCCAGCGTGGCATTAGACTTTTCTTCCATAGACTCTCTCCTTATAACATCGTTATATAACACTGTTATAATACAACTGAAGCGGCAGTTTGTCAAGTGGAATACGAAAAAAGCCCGGCGCATACGCGCCGGACTTTGTCAGGAGACTTTATTTTGTTTTGGCTGGGGCAGGGCAGTCATGCTGTGGAGGCTTACGCCAAGGGTAGACAGGTTGTGGAGCATGGCGGAGGTGGTTGGAGGCAGGATGCCTGCCACGCCAAGACCGATCAGCGCCCCATTGAACCCGATGACAAAGCGGTAGTTGTTCTGGATGCGGTACATTAAGCCCATGGCCAGCTGCCGCAGGCGCACCAGCTCCCACAGACTGTCGGCAGCAATGGTGATGTCGGCGATCTCCCTGGCAATGGCCGCCCCGTCACTGATGGCGATGCCGGCGTCCGCCTCAGAGAGGGCCGGAGAGTCGTTGATGCCATCCCCCACCATCAGTACGGTGTGCCCCTCCCGCCGCATAGCAGCCACATACTCTGCCTTATCCGCTGGGAGAACCCCGGCCCGGAAGTCATCTACTCCCAGTTGCTCCGCAATGGAAGCGGCGGTACGAGGGCTGTCCCCGGTCAGCATCACCAGGTTTTTTACGCCCAGATTTCTTAGGGCAGATAGGACCTCCCGCGCCTCCTCTCGCAGAGGATCGGAGATGCAGATTACGGCGGAGAGCACCCCGTCGATGGCCAGATAGAGCTGGGAGAATTCAGGGGGCAGGGCATCAAATTTGTTTTCCTCACCCTCGGGAATCACGCACTTCTCGTCCTCGAAGATGAAGTGGGCGCTGCCGATGCACACTTGCTCTTCGTCCACTGAGCTGGCAATGCCGTGAGCAACCAGATACTCCACCTTAGCATGGCGTTCTTCGTGGCTCAACCCCCGGCGTTTGGCCTCCTCTACCACAGCGTTTGCCATAGAGTGAGGGAAATGCTCCTCTAAACAGGCGGCAAGGCGCAGCATCTCCGCCTCCTCCATACCGTTGAAGGGGATGACGCGGACCACCCTGGGGCAGGCATGGGTGAGGGTGCCGGTCTTATCAAAGACAATGGTATCTGCGCTGGCCACAGCCTCCAGGAACTTGCCGCCCTTGACCGTGATGTGCTCCCGCCCCGCCTCACGCATGGCAGAGAGCACCGCCAGGGGCATGGCCAGTTTCAGGGCACAGGAGAAGTCCACCATGAGCACCGACAAGGCCCGGGTCAAGTTCCTGGTGAGTGCAAGGCTCACCAGGCTGCCGGCAAAGGTATAGGGCACCAGCTTGTCTGCCAAGTTGGACGCTTTGGCTTCGGCGGCGGACTTCATCTGTTCGGAACGCTGGATCATCTCAACGATCTGGTCATAGCGGCTCTGGCCGGAGGCCTGCTTTACCTCCAGCACGGACTCGCCCTCCTCCACCACAGTGCCGGCATAAACCGCGCCGCCGGGCCGCTTGGCCACGGGGACGGATTCGCCGGTGAGGGATGCCTGGTTGACGGTGATCTCTCCCTCCGCCACCACGCTGTCCAGGGGGATGACGCTTCCGGCTCGAACCACGACCCGGTCGCCGGGGCTGATCTGGCCGATAGGGGTGAGCACTTCACCAGCCTCGGTTTTCAGCCACACCCGATCCACATGGAGAGACAGGCTCTCTGCCAGGTCGGCCACGGACTTTTTCCGTGTCCAATCCTCCAGCAGTTCACCGATCTCCAGCAAGAACATGACAGTGCCGGCAGTACCGAAGTCCCTGCGGCAGACGGAGATCCCGATGGACAACGCATCCAGCATCTCCACCTTGATCTGACGATGTCCCAGACAGCGCAGACCTCTGTGCAGAAAGGGGATCATGTGCCAAACGATCCGGGCGATCCGCAGCGGGGCGGGCAAAAACAGGGCAGCGGCTGCTTTCACCGCCACCTTACCCACCAGTTTCTCCTGGAACTCCCGGTTCAGAGCCCGGGTGCTGTGGTCGGGCAGGGTGACGGATGACTCCGCCCCGGCCCAGGTGAACGCGCCGAGGGCGGAGAGGACAGTTTCCCGATCTCCCTTATAGGTCACGATGGCACAGCCGGTGCGCTCATGAACCACGGCCTCCCGGGTCCAGGGCTGTCCCTTCAGCCAGGTTTCCAGCAGATCCGCCTGGCGGATTGTCATGTTTTTTTGCCGGAGCCGCAGGCGCATCCGGCCCCGGCTCTCGTGTACGATGGTTGCTCTCATGCAAGTCTCCTTTCATGAAAAAAGGAGCCGTTTTCCGGCTCCCTTCCGCAGTTTTTAGGCTTCCTGACCTTCCACCTGAGCCTCGGCTTCCTTGGCGTCCCGGGCCTCGTTGATGTCCTTGGCAGCGGCCAGAATGTCGGCGGCGTTCTCCTGAACAGTGGTAACGGTCTCCATTACGCTGTCCTTCATCCGCAGACCTGCGGCAGTAATGTGGGTATAAGCCTTCTTGGCATCTTTGCTGGTGAGCAGCTTGATGCCGGCAGAGCCAAACAGGGCTCCGCCCACGAAGCAGGCCAGTCTGACATAGTGTTTCATCATGGGAACCTTTCCTTTCGCTCTATGCTTATTTGTGTTTGTAGCCCGTAATCATCACCATGACCATGCAGATCACGGCGCCCCAGGCCCAGAAGCGATGTTGTTTCATTGCGATCTCCTCCTGCTCGGAAACAAACGCGTCCCGCTGTGCGCTGAAATATTATAGCAGATGGGATGCCCCGTGTATCACCGAATCGGACGGTGTTGTGCCGGTTCAGACATTTTTCGATACACGGTCGGCGACATACCATACTGCCGCCGGAAGGCGGCGGAGAACTGGCTGGCACTGCTGTATCCCACTGACTGGGCCACCCCCAGCACGCTGAGGGAGGAGTCCCGCAGCAGCTCCGCCGCGCGCTCCATCCGCCGCTGCTGCAGCCAGGTGTGGACCGGCAACCCGTACAGGCGGCGGAACCCCTCCTTGAATGTCGTTGCAGAGAGGCAGGCGCGGCGGCTCAAGGTCGAGATGGAGAGAGGTTCGTCCAGATGCGCCTCCATGTATCGGCGGGTTTCTGCCAGGGTCCGGGTCAGCTCCTGATCCAGCACCGGAGCCATTTCCGCCGCTGGTTCCCCCGGGGCAGAGAGCAGATACAGCAGTTCCACCGACTTCCACACGCACCAGCGTGCCCGCTCGCTCCGGGGCAAACGATCCAGGTCGGCAAAGGCCGCCTGGCTCCAGGGAGAGGGACCCTCCACGGCGCAGCCGCCCCGGCTGGCCATCCACCGCCGCACTTGCTCCGTGTTCAAGGCCAAACCGCCCAGCAGGCGGCAAATGGTTTTTAGACTCTCCCGGGCGCCCCGGGCGTCCACCGCCACCAGCACACCCTTTAAGCCGGTCTCCACTCTGGCATGGGTCAGATCAGAGATGTCGGTGAGGAGAAGCACCTGCCGGGTACCTAACCTCAGAACCGAACCATCCCGCCGGGTCAGAGTCACCATCCCGGCCAGGCAGAACAATACCTCAAAGTGCAGAGGTTCCAACCGGAGGGGCAGAGGGAATGACCTCTCGCACAGGGAGAACAGGCAGGCTTGCGCACCAGGCATCACTTGTGTCCATTCCCCCTGTTTTGACAAAAATTCTGCCAGCATCCGCTTGCCTCCTCTCCATTGATCTGTGTCTCAGATACTTATCGGCCAAACAGCCCTTTCTTGTGCCAGGATTCCTTCCGAATCTCCCCCACATCATAGCCAGTGGCGGAAATAGCTGCCCGTAAAGTCTCTTGATCCAGTTCAGCTTCCGTGATTACCACAGTCTCTTTTTTACTCCGAGATGAAGTGACCTTCTTCACCGGAAATGCTTTCCGCACCGCATCGTTCACATGGCTCTCGCACATACCGCACATCATGCCGTCTACTTGGATTGTGTATTTCCACATCTTCTGTCGGTTCTTCATTTTCCAAAAGGCTGCTGTTTTCCCGCATCGCCAGCACGCAGAGCCAATGCTTTTTTGCATTCCGATTTACGATGACCTCAGAAAAACCTGCCTCGGTGAGAAAACGGGCAAGTTGGTCTCCATCGAAGATCCTCATCCCATCAATGACAGAAAGCCACTTGTTGGCGTGTGGATCTTCTCCGTCCGACTCATTGACGATCAGAAAGATGCCGCCCGGCCGCAGAGTTCGGTACACCTCCCGGAAGCTCTCCGTAGGACCAGGCCAAAAATATACCGTTTCAAATGCGGTCACCAAATCAAATGCGCCATCCTCGAAGGGAAGGCAAGATACATCGCCCTGTATAATACGGCAGCGACCGGCTTGCAGCCCCTTTCGGTTCACACGCATGGCCTTTTCCACAGATATTTCTGAATAGTCCAAGGCGGTGACAGTCGCGGCAGGGTATTTTCGCAAAAGGGCTCGGATATTCCGCCCACCACCGCAGCCCAACTCCGAAATCTCGGCGGGACCTGTTTCGGGCAAATGGCTAAGGCCCCAATCCGCAAGGGCAGCATGGGCATGATTCATGCTGCCCACCATGCACCTGCCCAGCAATCCTTTCGGCTTGCGGGTATTGTTGAAAAAAGCCTTTAATATTCCCATAACTTCCTCCAGGAGTCGGAATTATAGTTAGCATTGACTAACCACAATTCATTATAAATCCTTTCTTGCGGAAAAGCAATATACAAGTATGCTATCATGCTATTTTCCGCTATGGGAAATGTGGAAAACGGCCGCTCCGCCGATGGAAAACAGATATTCACGGCCCGATGGAAAAACTGCCAGCTTTCCCACAGCCCGCAAACATCGTTTCCCACAGCTCCGCCCCTTTGACCGTTTACGCACATTCCCACAGCGTCTACTGCTGCGGATACTATAGGTCAGGTAGAATAAGTTTCGCAAAAACAAAAAAGACATGGTTTGCAGCCTTCTGGTAGAATGAAGTCGCGACACACCATTCGAAAGGAGACAGCAAACCATGTCGGACAAGATTGTACAGCTAAACGAAGAAGTTATCAAGGGGCAGCTCAAGGAACTTGTACGCGGAAGCGTAGAAGAAACACTTAACGAGCTTCTGGAGGCCGAGGCGGAGAAGCTAACCCAGGCGGCCCGGTACGAGCGTATGCAGACCTGCAGCGGCAATACCTGGCCAACCCGGCCAGCGGCCCCTGCCCGGTGTTTGAGGTGGGGCAGGAATTTATTTTAGAGCGCAACAGCCGGCGGGACGACTTTATGCATATGCTGGACGGCAAATTTTGCGCCGAGGCGTGGGACGCCATCAGCCGCTATGTGTATGCGGCGCTGCAGGGCGGCGCCATTATGCGCGGCTGGACGAACGACGAAAAGGTGATGATTGCCTGCTGCAACGACGGCACGCGCCCTGTTATTTTCAAAATAGAGCGCGTGGATGAACCCGGGGAGGCGAAAAAGGCGGCGCATTAAACCGCCCCCGCATTTGACAAGCGCCCTTGCAGGGGCGTATGATAAAACACAAGGGGCGCGGGCAAACTGCGCCCCTTTGTGCATGCGGCAGGGCGCCGCCCGCGCCGCATGCCCTTACACAGGGAGGCGAACGCAATGCAACCAAAAACCCTTTTGCAATATTTTGAATGGTACCTGCCCGCAGACGCGGGCCATTGGAAGCGCGCCGCTGCCCACGCGGCGCACCTGCGCCAGGCGGGCTTTACGGGCGTGTGGCTGCCGCCGGCCTACAAGGGCGCGGCGGGGCGCAATGACGTGGGCTATGGCGTATACGACCTGTACGACCTGGGGGAATTTGACCAGAAGGGCAGCGTGCCCACCAAGTATGGCACAAAAGAGGAATACCTTGCCGCCGTGCGCGCCCTGCAGGGCCAGGGCCTTGCCGTGCTGGCGGACGTGGTGCTGAACCACCGCATGGGGGCGGACGCCTGCGAACAGGTGGACGCCGAAGCGTGCGACCCCGGCGACAGGCGCAGGGAAACGGGCCCCGAGGCGCCCATTTCCGCCTGGACGAAATTCACCTTCCCCGGCCGCGGGGGCAAGTATTCGGCCTTTCAGTGGAACCACACGCACTTCGACGGGGTGGATTGGGACGACCGCGCCCGAAAAAAGGGCGTGTTTCAGTTTGAAGGCAAAAGCTGGGACGGCGAGGTGGACGGCGAAAACGGCAACTACGATTACCTGATGGGGGCAGACCTGGACATGGGCAACCCCGAAGTGGTGGCCGAGCTGGACCGCTGGGGCGAATGGTATTGGAACGAGACCGGGGTGGACGGCTTCCGGCTGGACGCTGTGAAGCACATCCGCTTTACGTTTTTTACGCACTGGCTGGAGGCGCTGCGCGAAAAAACGAGCAAAGAGCTTTGGGCCGTGGGCGAATACTGGAGCCCGGAGCTGCCCGCCCTGACGCATTACCTGGACAGCTGCGGAAAAACCATGTGCCTGTTTGACGTGCCGCTGCATTTCAACCTGATGCGCGCTTCGTGCAGCGGCGGCAATTTTGACATGCGCCGCATTTTTGACGGCACGCTGGTGGGCGCAAGGCCCGAGCGGGCTGTCACCTTTGTGGATAACCACGACACCCAGCCCGGGCAGGCGCTGCAAAGCTGGGTGCAGGGGTGGTTTAAGCCGCTGGCCTATGCGCTGATTCTGCTTCGGCAGGGCGGCACGCCGTGCGTGTTCTACGGCGATTATTACGGCATCCCGCACGACCATATCGATGCCGTGGGCCCGCAGCTGCAGGCGCTTTTGCGCCTGCGGCGGGATGTGGCGCTGGGCGAGCAGACCGATTATCTGGACGATTTCAACCTCATTGGCTGGACGCGCGCCGGCGACGGGGCGCGCCCCGGCTCGGGCTGCGCGGTGCTTCTTTCCGACGGGCCGGGCGGCAGCAAACCCATGTGCGTGGGCGCGCAGTTTGCGGGCCGCACTTTTGTAGACCTGCTGGGCAACTGCCCGGGCGAAGTGGTGCTGGACGAAAGCGGCAGCGCGGCGTTTTTTGTGAATGGCGGCTCGGTTTCTGTATGGGGGCCAAAGCCGGAATAAAGCGCGGGGTGGCAGGCGCGGCGGCACGGTGCGCGCGCCAAGGCGCGCTACACGGCGCTGGAAAGAGAGGTGCCGGGGTAATACCAGGCCAAAATTTCCCGGTAGGTTTTGCCCGTCAGCGCCATGGCGTGCGCGCCATACTGGCTCATGCCCACGCCGTGGCCGTAGCCCTTGGTGGTGAAGGTGAAGGTGTCGGTTGCCGCGTCATAGCTGACGGTGAAATCTGTGCTGCGCAGGCCCAGCGCCGTGCGCACGTCTGCGGCGTTGCAGCTGGCCTGCCCAAAGTGCACCTTTGTCACATAGCCCTGCGGGGTGCGGTCCATCTGTGCAAACCAGCCCGATGGGTCGCCGGAGAAATCCAGCCCCATGATGGTTTGGCTTAAAAGCTGCGATACCTCCAGCGAGGAAAGGCTGAGGCTTTGCTCGTATTCGGGGCTGGAGAGGTCGAACAGCGATTCCACGCTTACCAGATACGGCAGCGCCGTGCCCCACACCGCCTCGCTGGCCTGCGTGGCGCCGTTGCTGATGGCATGGTAACAGGCCAGCGCAGGCTGCCCGTCATAGGTAAGCACTTCACCCAGCACGGGCTGCACAAGGCCCACAAGGCGCGCGCGGTTTTCGGCATAGGCGTCGCCCCACATCTGTTTCATCACGTCGTCCGTCACATAGCCGAGGCGGCTGGACGGGTTGGCGCTGAAATAGGCGCCCATGGGCGCAGAGGTTTGGGTTTGCCGGGCAAGGGCCTTGCGCGCCAGCGCATAGCTGTGTGCGGCCACGGCCTGCGCCTTCAGGGCCTCGTCGGAATAACTCATGGGCATTTCTGCCGCCACGGCGCCCACCACATAGTCGAATATGGAGACAGTGTCCACCTCGCCCGTGGCCTCGTTATAAATCAAAAGCGGCTCTTCCCCGGTGTTGTTCTGCGGCAGCAGGCCCTCGAACAGGCCCAGGGCGCCGCTGCCGGGCTGTGCGGTGGCCTGCGGCGCGGGCGAGGCCGGCGTGCCGCTTTGGGCGCTGCCCGGCGCAAAGGCGTCCCCCAGCAGAAAACCTGCCAGCGGCACAAGCCAAATCAGGGCGGCAAACAGCAAAAGGGGCAGGACAATGCGTTTCATATACATTCCTCCATTTTCAGCTCTTTCGCGGCGGCAATGGTTGTTTCCGCGCGGCATATCCTGTATAATATCGTAAACAGGCCCTATGGGGCGGCCCGTTAGAGGGGGGGCCGCAGGGCGGGGGATCACACAATGGGAAAGGGGAATTTGCAATGGCTGTAAACCGTACGGAACAGACAAGCTCTATCGCATATCTATGTGAAGAGTACCTGAAAAATAACTTCATCGACCCAGAGGAATGTGAACGCCTGGGCGTGAAGCGCGGCCTTCGCAACCCGGACGGCACCGGCGTGCTGGCCGGGCTGACGAACGTGTGCGACGTGGTGGGCTATGAGATGGTGAACGGGGTGCGCACCCCGTCGGACGGCAAGCTGATTTACCGCGGCATTGATGTAGAGCGCATTGTGCAGGCCGCCTATGAAGAGGACCGCTTCATGTTTGAAGAGGTCATCTGGCTGCTTTTGTTCGGCTCGCTGCCCACAAAAAGCCAGCTTGCGCGCTTTGGCCACACGCTGGAACAGTTCCGCGAATTGCCGGAAAACTTTGTGGAAGACATGATTATGAAAGCGCCCAGCCCCAATATCATGAACAAGATGGCGCGCAGCGTGCTGGCGCTGTATTCGTACGACGACAACCCCGACGAGCTGACGCTGCCCAACATCATGCGCCAAAGCATCGCGCTGATTGCCTCCATGCCCAGCGTGGTGGTGAACGCATATCAGGTGAAAAAGCGCGTGTACGACAAGCAAAGCATGTACCTGCACCTGCCGGTGCCCGGCCAAAGCACGGCCGAGCATATTCTTTCCACTTACCGGGCAGACCAGCACTTCACCCGTGAAGAGGCCAAATTGCTGGACCTCTGCCTTGTTTTGCACGCAGACCACGGCGGCGGCAACAACTCTACGTTTGCCTGCCGTGTGCTGTCCAGCACGGGCACAGACACCTATTCGGCCGTGGCGGCCGCCATTGGCAGCCTGAAAGGCCCCCGGCACGGCGGTGCCAACCACAAGGTGATGCAGCAGCTGGACGTGCTGAAAGCCATGGTGGCTGACGTGCACGATGATGACGCCGTGCTGGCGGCGCTGGAAAAGGTGCTGAACCGCCAGGCGGGCGACGGCACGGGCCTTATTTACGGCCTGGGCCATGCCGTGTACACGAAAAGCGACCCGCGCGCCGTCATTCTGCGCAAGCGCGCCAAACACCTGGCGATGGAAAAGGGCCTGCAGCAGGAATACGACCTTTTGTGCGCGGTAGAGCGGCTTGGCCCCGTGGCCATGGCGCGCGTGAAAAAGGCCAAGGGCGTGTGCGCCAATGTAGATTTGTACTCTGGCTTTATCTACCGCATGCTGGGCATCAGTGAAGACCTTTTCACCCCGCTGTTTGCCATCAGCCGTGTGCCGGGCTGGTGCGCGCACCGCGTGGAGGAAGTGATGTTTGCCAACCGCATCATGCGCCCCGCCTATAAATACCTTGGCCACGGGCAGGAATACCTGCCGCTGGAACAGCGCGCATGAGCCGCGCAGCAAAAGGGGCGCTTGCCCTTGGCGCCGCTGTGGCACTGTGGCGCACGGCAGACCTGTTTTTGTTTACCGATGTGCCCACCGGCTTTGGCGCGGGCGGCGCCGCATGGCGCTATGCGGCCATGGGGCTGTGCGCGCTGGCGGCGCTGGCCCTGCCGCTGGCTGTGCCAAAGCAGAAAATGGCACAGCCCGATGTGCCGGGCGCGCAGGCGCCGCTTTGCGCGGCGTTTGGCGCTGTGTGCGCGGCCTTTGGGCTGTGGGCGCCGCTGAGCCTTGCCCTGTATGGCACGCAGCTTTCCGGCCACCATGTGACGCCCCGGCGCGAAATGCTGGCGGCGCTGGGCCTTGTTTCGCGCGGGGTTTGGTTTCTGGCGCTGGGGGCCGTGTGCCTGCTGGCGGCCTGGCGCGCTTACACAAAACAGAAAAAACGCGCCCTGGCGCTGGGGGCGGGCGCGGCGGCCAGCGGGGCGCTGTATTTGCACGCGGTGCTGCGCTTCATTGACGCCCCGGCCAGCCTGCACCATGTGCAGCCCACGCTGGAGGTGTTGGGCGCCGTGTGCGCGGTGCTGTTTTTTGCCGCGCTGCTGCGCGCCCTTTCGCCCGAGGGGGCCCGGGCGCGCTGGGTGTGCCGCACAGGGCTGGCGGCGTTTTATTTCTGCACTTGCTGGGGCCTGCCGCAGCTGGTGTGGCAGCTTTGCACCGGGGCCGAGGGCGGCACGCCCACCCTGGCGGCCATTGCGCTGGCGCTGCTGGGCCTTTGGGGCGCGGCGGCCGCCTGCCGGGCGTTGGGCGAAAAAGCCGCCGCGGGGCCTGCGCCTGAGTGAGGGGCAGCCAACGTTTGTGCAGGAAATATTTGTGGGAAAAGCGCTTGCTTTTCCGCGTAAGATAAGGTAGTATATAAATTAAAATAGATGCCGCTTTTCAAGTGGTTCGGCGAAAGGGGCCCCTTTCGATTTCTCCGGCATGCCGGAGAAATCTTTCTGTGCAGCAAAGGCCGCCTTTTGCCGCAAGGCAGGAGGCAACAAAATGAACTGGATGAAAAAAGCAGTGGCTTCGGCGCTGGCCGCCGGGATGTTGGCAGGCTTTCTGCCCGCGGTTTCCTTTGCGGAAACGACGCACAATATCGAGCAGGAAGGCGTCAGCCTGGGCGCGGGCGACTGCACCGGCGGCTGCCAGGGGCATGTTGTTACGGGCACCTGCGATGCCACAATGGCGTGGAACCGGCATAAAATCGATATTGACGGGGGCACACATACCATCATTCTGCGGGGCTGTTCCATTATGACGCCCGGCTCGGGGGGCGTGGTGCACACGGCCAGCTCGGCGCTGGATGTGCACAACGGGGCAAACGTCACCCTGGTTTTAGAGGGCGAAAACGAGCTGCATGGCGACACCAACCACCCGGCCATTTGGGTAGAGCCCGGCTCTACCCTCACCATTGAGGGCACAGGCGCGCTGAACGCCTATGCGGGCAGCGGCACCCTCAGCACGGGTTCTGCGGCCATTGGCAGCGCCTATGGCACGAATACAAACTTTGGGGATATTACCATTCAAAGCGGCACCGTATACGCGGAAGGCAGCGGCGGCGGCGCAGGCATTGGCGGCGGTTATCAGCTGGGCACAGGCAGCACAAGCGGCAATATCACCATCACCGGCGGCTGGGTAAGGGCCTTTGGCGGCAAAGCGGGCGCCAGCAGCGGCGCGGGCATTGGCAGCGGTGAAAACGCCGATTATACGGGCACAGTTACCATCAGCGGCGGCGTGGTGTATGCCGTGGGCGGTGATGACGATTCCCTCAGCATTGGCGCGGGCGGCCGCGGTGTAGGCAGCAGCGGCAGCGGCACCTTCACCACCGGAACGGACGGCAACGCCGTAATTGTGGCGCCGCAGGGCATTGGCCATGTGGCGGGCTATGCAGATTGGGACGGTATTTTCGTCAGCTATGACGGCCAGCAGGGCACTGCCACCGTGGGCGCGGACGGCGTGGTGCATTTGAACGACAGCACGGCCAATATCCAGGTGTGGGGCCAGCCGGTGCTGAACTATGACCTGGCGGTGGGCGCAGGCACCACGCTGCGCGTGATAAAGAACGACCGCAACAGCGCCCCCGCCACCCTGACGGTTTCGGCCGGGCACACGCTGGAAAACCACGGCGAGGTGCGTGTGGACGAGGGCAGCAAGGTGGTGCTGGAAGAGGGCGCCGGTGCGCTGAACAACGCGGGCACATTGTGGCTGGACAATGGCGCAATAGAACTTTGGGGCGGCCCCGCGCAGGCACAGGGCCAGGGCAGCGTGCTTGGCACCGGGCAGGTGCGCATTCCTCTGACAGCCGGTATGGTGCAGGATATTCCAAACCAGACCTACACCGGCAGTGAAATAAGGCCGGATGTGGCTGTGGCGCCCCAGACCATGTGGAATTATACGGCCAACTATGCAAACCCGGCCGATTACACCGTCACCGGGTACGAAAACAACATCAATGTGGGCACGGCCGCTGTGGGCCTGGCGCCTGCCGCGGGCGGCAAGCTGCTGAACAAGGGCGAAGTGAAAAAGACCTTTGAAATTGTGCCCGCCGGCTATGCCATGGCGGTGACAGACACCCTGACGGTGCGCGAAGGGGAAAGCGGCCTGCTGGCAAAGCTGAACGCCCTTGCCTCTACCGAGCCGGAAGGGGTGTTGGGCCAGGGCACACTCAGCTGGACGTATAACGGCCAGCCTGTGCAGGCAGATACACTTGCCGGGGAACCGGCGGGCGGGCCCTATACGGTGAATTGGGCGTTTCAGCTGAATACCGGCAACTATGCGCCGCAAACCATGCAGGGCACGGTGGAGGTTTTCATTGTGGCAAAAGAAGTGCCCACCATTCAAATTGGCACCCGCAATGTAACCAAAACCTATGGCGCAGACCCGGTGGACATTGCAGAGTTTGGCATTGCCATCGTGGACGGCGCGGGCCGGCCCATTGCGGCCCCGGGGGCAATTTCGCTTAGCGTGCGCGATAACACAGTGGCAGAGATAACCGCCGGTGGAAAAATTAAAATCAACAACGCAGGCACCGCCATCATCACGGTGACGGTGGCAGAAACCGACACCTATGCCCAGCAGACGGCCACGGTATATTTGACGGTGCAGAAAAAGCAGCTTAACATAGACAACGTTGCCGCGGTGGACAGGCCTTATGCGGGCAGCAGCGCCCTTTCTGTGCAGCTGCAATGCCTAGACCACGGCATTCTGGGCGAAACGCATGCGCTTCGGGCCGAGCATGGCGCCGTATACGGCGATGAACTGTACCTGAAAGCCGAAGGCACCATGGCAAACGCCGCGGCGGGGCAGGGAAAAGCCGTGGCCATCACAACCTGGCAGCTTACGGGCGATAAGGCAGGCAACTATATCCTGCCCGCGGCGCCCGCGGGCCTGACGGTAAACATTGCCAAGTTGGATGCCGTGGCGCAAAACGGCGAGCTGCCGGTGGCGAACGAGCTGCCCAAAACCTATACGTTCAATTTGACACAACTGCATCAGGCACTGCCTGCAGACTATTACCTGGGCGCGGTGGAATACACGGCCCAGCTGGAAGATAAAAACGGCTATGTGGAAAGCTGGCGCGTGCTGAATGATATGCTTATCGTCCACATGGGCAGCGTGCCGGAGGGCACCAGCGGGGAAATTGCCCAATTTACCGTGAAAACTGCCAGCACAAACTACAACGATTTTACGGCCGCCATCACCCTGAAAGCACAGGATGAAACGCCGGGCAGCATCACCCTTGCCAACACGGTGGCGGGCAGCGGGGCCGATCAGGCCCTTGCCTTCCGGTATACCGTGCAGCTGCAGGACGAAACGGGCGCGCCCTACACCGGCACAGTGGGCTATGAGGGCACCGGAACAGTGGCAGATGGGCAAAACGGCATTGCCCGGCCGGACGCACAGGGATGCCTTACCATAACGCTGGCCCACGGGCAAAGCGTGACGCTGAAGGGCAGCCTTCAGCGCGACCAGGGCGTTGCCTACACGGTGGTGCAGCAGCAGGTTTCGGGCTACACGGTGGCCACCGTCACGCAGGAGGACGGCGGCGCAAAAACGCCCGGCACATCTGCCGGGGTAAGCGGCCAGCTGGCTTTGGGCGGCGTGGAACATGTGCACATTGCCTTCACCAACACAAAGCCGGGCGGCAGCGGCGGCAGCGAAAGCGGCGGCAGCGCCGCGCCCGCCCAAAAGCCCAACCCCAAAACAGGTGCGTAGCACGGCGCAACACAAAAAAGGCGGCAGGGGCCTCCCGCGGGAGGCCCCTGCCGTTTTTCAGTTCACTTGTTGCGCACCACAAGGTTTTTGCTGCCGTTTTCCAGCTGTTCGTATTTGGTTTCAAACGCGCCGGTGTGCTCAATCAGTTTATGCAGCTTGGAAAAGCCGTAGTTGCGCGAATCGAAATCTGCATACAGGCGGCCCAGCATGATGCCAATTTGCGAAAGCGGCATGTAGCCGTCCTCGTCCGAGTCGAAATCGATAATTTCGCGCACCTTTTCCACAATTTCGTCCAGCGGCACAAAGGCGGCGGCCAGCTCTTCGTCGTGGTGCGGCTCGGCCGGCCGGGCGTCCGGCTTGGGCTCTTTGGGCTCTTTTGCCTCCTTTGCGTCCTTGGCGGCGGGCTTTGCCTTTTCCGCCTGCTTTTTGGCCGCGCGGGCGGGCTGCTTTTTCGCGGCCTTGGGCTTTTCGGCCTTCTCGGCCTTTTCGGCCCCGGCCTGCTGGGCGGCGTCCTTTTTCAGGCCCATCAGCACGTCCAGATATTTAAACGTGTCGCACGCTGCCTTAAAGGCCGTGGGCGTTTTGCTTTCGCCCATGCCAATGACAAACATGCGGCTTTCGCGCAGGCGGGCGGCCAGGCGTGTGAAGTCGGAATCGGAGCTGACCAGGCAGAAGCCGTCCACATTGCCCGCATATAAAATATCCATGGCGTCAATGATCATGGCCGAATCGGACGCATTTTTGCCCTGCGTGTAGCTGAACTGCTGGAAGGGGGTGAGGTTATGCTCTAACAGCACCTTTTTCCAGCTGGCCATGTCGGGGCTGGTCCAATCGCCATAAATGCGTTTGTACGCGGGCGTGCCGTACATGCTCACCTCGTCGATGATGGTTTTGATGTATTTGGGCGACACGTTTTCCGCGTCGATCAAAAGTGCAAATACCTTGCTGTTTTCCATGGCCGGAACGGCTCCTTTCTCATTGGGGCCCGCAAGGGGCTTGTTCTTTTTTATTATAACACGGGGCGGGCATTTTTGTACATGCTGTGCGCTTGCACTTTTGCACGCGCGGCCATATAATAAAAGGAATTGAAGTGCCTGCCCATGCGGCAGCGGCGCCCGGCGCGGCCCATGCGGCCAAAGAACATGCGCCATGCCCTTTGGGGCGGGCAGACAATCAGGGGGATGCAGCTTGACGGAATTTTTGGTGCGCCGCTTTGTGCGGCGGTATGAACATACGGAGGACCCCGCGGTGCGCACGGCCTACGGCAACCTGGCGGGGGCCGTGGGCATTGCGTGCAATGCCCTGCTGTGCGCGGCAAAGCTTTTGGTGGGCACGCTGTTTGGCAGCATTTCTGTCACGGCAGACGCGGTGAACAACCTGTCGGACGCCTCGTCCAGCATCATTACGCTGGTGGGGTTCAAGCTTTCGGCCAAACCCGCAGATAAAGAGCACCCCTATGGCCACGCGCGCATTGAATACCTGGCGGGGCTGGCGGTTTCGGTGCTTATCATTGTCATTGGCTTCGAGCTGGCGCGCACCAGCCTGGATAAAATTTTGCACCCGACGCCCGTGGCCTTCAGCTGGCTTACTGTGGCGGTGCTGGCGGGCAGCATTGGCGTGAAGCTATGGATGGCGGTGTTCAACCGGGCCATTGGCAGGCGCATTGGTTCTTCCACCCTGCAGGCCACCGCTACCGACAGCCGAAACGATGTCATCAGCACCGCGGCCGTGCTGGTGGCGCTGGCGCTGGGCCAGGCCACCCACCTGGTGCTGGACGGCTGGATGGGCCTTGCCGTGGCGCTGTTCATTCTGTACAGCGGCATCGGCCTCATCAAAGAGACAGTAGACCCTCTTTTGGGCGAGGCACCCAGCGAAGAGCTGACGCAGTATATCGCCCGCAAAGTGCTGAGCTATGAGGGCGTTTTGGGCACGCACGACCTGATGGTGCACGACTATGGCCCCGGCCGCTGTTTTGCCAGCGTGCATGTGGAGATGGCCGCCGAAAAGGACGTGCTGGAGAGCCACGACATCATCGACAACATCGAGCGAGATTTTCACGACAACGACAACATCCATCTTGTCATCCACTATGACCCCATCCAGACGGGGGACCGTGCGGTGGGCACGCTGCGCACCTGGATGGAGGGCCAGCTGCAAACCATTTCGCCCCAGCTTTCCATGCACGATTTCCGCACCGTGCGCGGGCCCACGCACACCAACCTCATTTTCGATGTGGTGGTGCCCGCAGGCTTTTCGCTGGGGGACGAGGCGCTGCGCGCGCGCATTCAGCTGCTTGCGCAGCAAAAGAACACCGAAGAAATGAAGTATTACACCGTGGTGACGGTGGACCACAGCTATGCGCCCTATCACCAGGACGAGGCGCTGCAGAAATAAAAGGGAGGCCTGTGCAATGGAATATGAACTTTCCCGCAATATGCGCGGCATGAAGCCGTCTATCATCCGCGAAATTCTCAAGCAGATGAGCGACCCCTCGCTCATCAGCTTTGCGGGGGGCAACCCCGCGCCGGAATCTTTTCCGAATGAGGAAATTGCCGCCGCGTCGGCGCGCCTGCTTGCGCAGGACCCGGCGGGCATGCTGCAGTATTCCGTCACCGAGGGCGTGCCCGCTGTGCTGGAACAGGTGCGGCGTTTTGCCAACCGCCACGAGCTGCGCGTGCGCGGGCAGGACGCGCTGCTGCTTTGCACCGGCAGCCAGCAAGTGCTGGACCTTGCCACCAAGTGCCTGTGCAACGAGGGCGACACCATTGCCGTGGAAGAGCCTGCCTTTCTGGGCGCCTACAACACGTTTCGCAGCTATGGCGCAAAGCTGGCGGGCGTGCCCATGGAGGAAGACGGGGTGGACCTGGCCGCGCTGGAGGCTGTGTTTGCCGCGCCGGAAAAGCCGCGCTTTTTCTATTGCATCCCCAATTTCCAAAACCCCACCGGAAAGACGATGAGCCTTGCCAAGCGCCGCGGCGTGCTGGCGCTGGCGCGCAGGTACGGCGTGCCTGTGCTGGAGGACGACCCCTATGGCGAGCTGCGCTTTGCCGGCGAGCGAGTGCCCAGCATCAAAAGCCTGGACGACGGCAACAACGTCATTTATGCGGCCAGCTTTTCCAAAATTCTGTGCCCGGGCATGCGCCTTGCCTTCTGCGCATGCGATGAAACGCTTGCCAAAAGCCTGGTGGTGGCAAAGCAGGGCAGCGACGTGCACACCAATGTGTGGGCGCAGCGCGTGTGCGCCGAGCTGCTGCGCACCATGGATATGGACGCTCACATCCGGGCTGTCAGCGCCATGTACGGCCGGAAGGCGGCCCTGATGGCGCAGCTTTTGCAGGAAAAATGCCCGCAGGTGTCGTTTGAAATGCCGCAGGGCGGCATGTTCCTGTGGGCCACGCTGCCGCCGGTTGCCCCGGTGCCGGAGTTTGTGCAGGCGTGCCTGGACGAAAAACTGGCCGTCATCCCGGGCAGCGCTTTCTATGTGGACGCCAGCGCGCCCTGCCAGGGCGTGCGGCTGAACTTTTCCACTCCGTCAGAGGATGCAATTCGCCGCGGTGTGGATATTATGGCCCGTGTGCTTCGCAAACTGTTTGGGCAAAGTGTATGCTCTGTGTAAAAAACAGCCGCACAGTGCCCCGAATATCGCCCGAATTTTACAAAAGCCCTGCAAAGCGGCCTGCTTTGCGGGGCTTTTTTGCGCAGAATACGGCCCGAAGGATGACACACCTTTTACAAAACCTTGACATAGCGGTGCTTTCGCATTTTACAAGCGGCGCGCTATACTGAACGCGTCCCAAGAGAAATGGACCAAGATAAAAAGGAGAGAATATCACTATGAAACGTATTGTAGCTTCTTTGCTTGCGGGCGCTTTGGCCCTCTCGCTTGTTGCTTGCGGCGGCTCGGATTCTTCTTCCGCGCCTGCCAGCACGGCCGGTTCGGCCAGCACGGGTTCTGCCTCTGCCGCCACCGAACTGAGCGGCGCCGTCACCACCGGCGGTTCCACCTCTGTGGAAAGCGTCATTGGCATCCTCACCGAGGCTTTCAAAGAGATTCAGCCGAATGTGGACGTTACTTACGACCCCACCGGCTCTGGCGCCGGCATCACCGGTGCCAGCGAGGGCACGCTGGATATCGGCCTTTCCAGCCGCGCGCTGAAGGACGATGAGGCGGAAACGCTGGACGCCACTGTGTTTGCACTGGACGGCATTGCCATCGTGGTGAACAACGAGAACACGGTGGAAGACCTGTCGCTGGAACAGATCAAGGGCCTCGCCACCGGCGAGATCACCAACTGGAGCGAAGTGGGCGGCCCGGACGCGCCCGTTGTGCTGGTGGGCCGCGAGGCCGGCAGCGGCACGCGCGATGGCTTTGAAAGCATTGTGGACGTGGAAGATGCCTGCGTGTACGAGCAGGAACTGACCAGCACCGGCGCTGTGCTGGCGGCCGTGGCGGCCAACCCCAACGCGTTCGGCTATGCCTCGCTTTCCGCTGTGGATGACCAGGTGAAGGCCGTGACCGTGGACGGCGTGGAGGCCAGCGAGGCCACCGTGCAGGATGGCACCTACACCATCCAGCGCCCGTTCGTGTTCGTGACGAAAAAGGGCGAGACGCTCAGCGACGCGGCGCAGGCGTTCATCGACTTCGCTATCAGCGGCGATGCGGACGACCTGATTGCTCAGGCTGGCGCTGTGCCTCTGGCGAAATAACGCGAAGGCTGAACATGAACCGGAAGCCGGCCAAAGTGCCGGCTTCCGGCGCTTCATGAAAGGGGCATAGTATGCAGACAAGCAATCAGGGCACAACACAAAAGCACGCCGGGCTGTATAAGTTCCGTCAGGTGATGGACAAGGTGATGAACGGCGTGTTTTTTTTCTGCGGCGCTGTCAGCATTGCGGCCGTGCTGCTTATCACGGTTTATCTGGTTATTGCGGGCCTGCCGGCCATTGGCGAAATTGGCATTGTCGATTTCCTGTTTGGCACCGAGTGGGCCTCTACGGCGGCAGAGCCGAAGTTTGGCATCCTGCCGTTCATCCTCACCAGCGTATGGGGCATGCTGGGCGCGTCGCTGCTGGGCGTGCCCGTGGGCCTGATGTGCGCGGTGTATCTTTCCAAGGTGGCGTCCAAGCGCGCTGCGGGCATTGTGCGCCCGGCGGTAGAGCTGCTGTCTGGCATCCCCAGCGTGGTGTACGGCCTGGTGGGCATGATGGTGCTGGTGCCGGCCGTTATGGATGTGTTCAATCTGAAAAACGGCACCTGCCTGCTGGCGGCCATTCTGGTGCTGGCGGTGATGATTCTGCCCAGCATCATTTCGGTAAGCGAGACGGCGCTGCTTGCCGTGCCGCCCGAATATGAAGAGGCCAGCCTGGCGCTGGGCGCCTCGAAAATGGAGACGGTGTTCAAAGTAAGCATCCCGGCCGCCAAAAGCGGCATTGCCGCCGGCATTGTGCTGGGCATTGGCCGCGCCGTGGGCGAGGCCATGGCCGTTATGATGGTGGCCGGCAACGTGGCCAACATGCCCGGGCTGTTCAAAAGCGTCACCTTCCTCACCACGGCGGTGGCAAAAGAGATGAGCTATGCCGGCGGGCTGCAGCGCCAGGCGCTGTTCAGCATTGCGCTTGTGCTGTTCTGCTTCATCATGGTCATCAACGCCGTGCTGAATATCTTCCTGAAACGGGGGGAGAAGAATGGATGAATTCGGGAAACGCCCGGCGCGCCGCCGTGTTTACGATGGCGTAATGAAGGGGCTTGTGCTGCTGGGCGCGGGGCTTACCATTGCGCTTTTGGTGGCGCTGATTGGCTACATCCTGGTGCGCGGCCTGCCGCATGTCACCTGGCAGCTGCTCAGCACTTCGCCCAGCATGATGAAGGGCACCATCGGCATTCTGCCCAACATCCTGAACACGCTGTACCTCATCCTGTTCACGCTGCTGATTTCGCTGCCGCTTGGCGTGGGCGCGGCGGTGTATTTGACAGAGTATGCCAAAAACAGGCGCTTTGCCGAAATGGTGGAATTTGCCACCGAGACACTGGCGGGCATCCCCTCCATCTTGTACGGCCTGGTGGGCATGCTGTTCTTCTGCCAGATGCTGGGCTTTAAAACAAGCCTGCTTTCTGGCGGGTGCACGCTGGTGGTGATGATTCTGCCCACCATCATCCGCACCACGCAGGAATCGCTGAAAACCGTGCCGCAAAGCTACCGCGAGGGCGCGCTGGGGCTTGGCGCCTCGAAATGGCATATGATTCGCACCATTGTGCTGCCCTCTTCGCTGGACGGCATCGTCACGGGCTGCATCCTTTCCGTGGGGCGCATTGTGGGCGAATCGGCCGCGCTGCTGTTCACGGCGGGCGTGGGCACCGTGGTGGCCTCGAATATCTTCGCGGCGTTCACCCGCTCGGGCGGCAGCCTCAGCGTAGCGCTGTATATGTATGTGTCCGAGCGCGGCGAGTTTGACGTGGGCTTTGCCATTGCGGCCATCCTCATGGTTCTGGTGCTGTGCGTGAACGGCGCGGCAAAGCTTGCCAAAAACAAACTTTCAGCCAAAAAGCGCTGAGTGCGAAAAGAAAGGAAGAACGACATGGAAAACAGCGCAGTTCTGAGTGCGCAGCATATGAACCTGTATTACGGCACGTTCCAGGCGCTGAAGGACGTGAGCCTCACCATGGACGAGCACGCCGTCACGGCGCTGATTGGCCCGTCCGGGTGCGGCAAATCCACCTTCATCAAAACGCTGAACCGCATGAACGACCTCATTCCCGGCGTGCGTGTGGAGGGGACGATATTATACCGCGGGCGCGATATTTTCGACAAAGACCTGGACGTCACGCTGCTGCGCAAGCGCATCGGCATGGTGTTTCAAAAGCCAAACCCCTTCCCGATGACGGTGTATGACAACGTGGCCTACGGCCCGCGCCTGCACGGCGTGCGCGGCAAAAAAGAGCTGGACGCCATTGTGGAAGAGGCTCTGCGCGGCGCCGCCATCTGGGACGAGGTGAAAGACCGCTTGCGGAAAAGCGCCCTGGGCCTTTCCGGCGGCCAGCAGCAGCGCCTTTGCATTGCGCGCGCGCTGGCTGTCAAGCCGGATGTGCTGCTGATGGATGAGCCCACCAGCGCGTTGGACCCCATCTCCACCTCAAAAATTGAAGAGCTTTGCGCGCAGCTGAAAAAAGATTATACCATCGTCATTGTGACGCATAATATGCAGCAGGCTGTGCGCATCTCGGATAAAACGGCGTTTTTCCTTCTGGGGGAACTGGTGGAGGCCGGCCCCACGGAAAAACTGTTCAATACCCCCAGCGACAAGCGCACGGAAGATTACATCACAGGGAGGTTCGGATAATGCGTTCCGAATTTGACAAAGAGCTTCACACCATGCATAAAGAGCTGATGGACATGGGCGCCTCGTGTGAGCGCGCCATTGCCCTGGCGGCCAGCTCCATCACAAACGGCAGGCCCGAGCTGACGGACGAAGTGCGGGCGGCGGAAGAGGACATCGACCGCGCCGAGCGCAGCATCGAGGCGCTTTGCATGCGCCTGCTGCTGCGCCAGCAGCCGGTTGCAACAGACCTGCGCAACATTTCTGCGGCGCTGAAAATGATTTCAGACCTCGAGCGCGTGGGCGATTACGCCATGGATATTGTAGAGCTCTCGCCCTACCTGTCCGCGGCGCAGCTCTCCGGCAAGGCGCATCTGGCCGAAATGGCACTGGCCGCCGTGGACATGGTAAAACAGAGCGTGCAGGCCTTTGTGGACGGCGATGTGCAGCTTGCCGCCCGCGTAAAAGAGCAGGACGACAAAGTGGATGAACTGTTCGACAAAGTGAAGGAAGAAGCGGTAGAGCTGATTCGCACGGGCTCGCTGGAGGCGCACGCCGCGCTGGACCTTGGCATGGCCGCCAAGTACTTCGAGCGCATTGGCGACCACGCCGTGAACGTGGCCGAGTGGGTGACGTATGCCCATACGGGCGAAAAGAAGTAACCGCTTCCCGGCCAAAGCCGGGCCCGGCCCTGCGCCGGCGCCCCGGCCGGTTTTGAATGCGTTTTCCTCTCCTTATTCTTCAATTTTTCTTTTTCTTGCATGTCAGAGGCCCCGCAGTTTCCTGCGGGGCCTCTGGCATTTTTTAGTTTACAGCTGCAGCGCTACGCTGCGGCCGCTTTTTTCATAGTGCTTGTAGGTGATGCCCACTAAGTCGAACATGCGCTTTGAAGCAATGACAGAGTCGGAATCGGGGTATTTATCCTCGTAGTAGATCACCTCGCGGATGCCGCTTTGAATCAGCGCCTTGGCGCACTCGTTGCACGGGAACAGCGTGGTGTAGATGCGCGCGCCGCGCAGGCTTCCCGTGCCGGAGGCGTGGTTCAAAATGGCGTTCAGCTCTGCATGGCACACATACATGTATTTGGTCTCCAGCGGCTTGCCCTCGCGGCCCCAGGGCATCTCATCGTCCAGGCAGCCAATGGGCATGCCGTTGTAGCCAAGCGAAAGAATTTTGTTTTCCCTGCTCACAATGCATGCGCCCACCTGGGAGGAATCGTCTTTCGAGCGCTGTGCCGTCAGCAGCGCAATGCCCATGAAGTATTCGTCCCACGAGATATAATCCTGCCGTTTCATACCGTTGCCTCCCTTTCCAGCTGTTGAAGCTCTTCTGCGGCGCAAAGGCCTGCAACCAGGCCATCGCCCACTGCCTTTGCCACCTGCAGCGGCGCGCCCAGCATGTCCCCCGCGGCATACAGGCGGGGGATGTTGGTGCGCATGGCATCGTCCACCTTCACGCGGCCGTTTTCCATGCCGATGCCCGGCACCAGGGAATCGGGCGGGGCGGATGGGCGCAAAATGAACAGGCCGTCCACCGCCAGCGCCTTGCCCTTTACCTCCACCGATGTCACAGCCGCGCCGCCGTGCACGGCCGTCACCGCGCCGGGCAGAAACTCAATGCCCGGCGCCAGCGCCTGAGGCCGCTTGGGGGCAATATAGGTTACCTGGCAGCCAATGGAATGCAGAAATTCCGCTTCTTCCGGCGCCTCGGGCGAAAGCCCCCACACGGCCACATGTTTTTGACGGTACAGCATGCCGTCGCAGGTGGCACAGTACGAAACGCCGCGCCCCAAAAATTCCGCCTCGCCGGGCACCTGGGCCGCCTTTGAAACGCCGCACGCCAGAATAACGGCGCGCGCGGTGTACATCTCGCTGCCTGCGCCCACCAGAAATGTCTCGCCCATGGGCATCACGTTGCCCACGCGCTGCGGGCGAATTTCGGCGCCCTGTGCCAAGGCGTGCGCCCGAAAACGCTCCATCATCTCTTGGCCCGTCACGCCGGGCATGCCAAGGTAATTTTCCACAAGTTCCGCTTTCTCCAAAAGCGGCGCGCCGCCGCTGAGGACAAGCACCGTTCTGCCGCGGCGGCGAAGATTCAGGGCCGCAGAAAGCCCGGCCGGCCCGCCGCCAACAACGATGCAGTCCCAAATATGCTCCATATGCTGTTCCGCCTTTCCTGCGCCCTGCCTGCCGCACGCGCGCCGCGCCGTGCGGCGCCTGTCTTTTTCAGTATACCAGTTTTTCCGGCAAAGGGGAAGGGGGCGGCACGGCCGCGTTTTCTAAAAAAGAAAAATGCCCGCGCACAGGAAACCTGTGTGCGGGCACTTGCTTTTATACCTCCGGGTGATATTTATGCCGTGTGGCCATTCCGCCGCGCAGGTGGCGCTCTGCCTTGTTGGTGCGCAGCACGCGCTGAACTTCCCTGTATAAGGCCCGGTTTTGCCGCTCCAGGCGGGTGGTAATGTCCTTATGCACGGTGGATTTGCTGACACCGAATTTCTGCGCCGCGCTGCGTACGGTGGCCCCTGTCTCCACCACGAACTGCCCCAGCGCAATGGCCCGCTCTTCCGGATTGCCCTTCATGCCAATTCCCCCATCCCCAGAACTTAGTGCTATGGATATGAGGCAAAGCGGAAAAATATGAAAAAACAGCCTTTGCGCAAAAAATACAAAACCCCCGTGCCCGCCTTTGGCCGGGCACGGGGGAAAAGGGGCAGTTCCGGGTGGAACGCCGTCAATCGTGCAGAAGGTTCAGGGTGATTTCATACGGGCTCTCATCCGAGGTTTTGCGCGCAGCGGTGGCCTTGTATTTGTTTACGCCCGCGGTGCTTTTCACCGGGTTTTGCAGCGTGCCGGCGCCCGCCACACAGCCGCCGGGGCAGGCCATGCCCTCCAGCAGATAGCCGTTCAGCTTGCCGGCCTTGGCCAGCATCAGCATCTTTTTGCACTCGCGCAGGCCCTGGGCAGCCATCACCTTCACCTCGCGCTCGGGCTCGAGGTTTTTGATGACGTTCACCACGGCTTGGGCCACCCCGCCGGACACCGCGAACCCGCGGCCGTCTGCCGTGGCCTCGTTCAGGCCCTCGTCGCCCGCAATTTCGGCAAAGTTGATGGCCTTTGCTTCAAACATGCCCATCACTTCCTCGAAGGTGAGCACAAAATCCACATCGCTGCGAATGGTGCGGCGGCTGGCCTCCAGCTTTTTGGCCGCGCACGGGCCAATGAACACCACTTTACAGCCGGGGTGCTCTTTCTTCAAAAGGCGCGCGGTAAGCACCATGGGCGTCAGGGCCATGGAGATATAGGGCGCAAAATCGGGGAAGAGCTTTTTGGCCATCACGCTCCACGCCGGGCAGCAGCTGGTGGCCATGAAAGGCTGGTGCTCCGGCACCTCGCGCAAAAAGTCTTTGGCCTCTTCAATGGTGCAAAGGTCGGCGCCCACGGCCACCTCGGCCACGTTGTCAAAGCCCAGCAGCTTCATGGCAGGGCGCAGCTTTTCCACTGTCATCTGCGGGCCAAACTGCCCCACAAAGGCGGGGGCCACGGCGGCAATGACGCGCTCGCCCTGCTTGATGGCCTGAATCACCTGGAAGATCTGCCCCTTATCGGAAATGGCGCCAAACGGGCAGTTCACAAGGCACATGCCGCACGAGACGCACTTGTCCTGGTCGATGGTGGCGCGGCCGTGCTCGTCCGAGCTGATGGCGTCCATGCCGCAGGCCCTGGCGCACGGGCGCTCGATGAGGTTGATGGCGCCGTAGGGGCACACGTTGGCGCACTGGCCGCATTTGACGCATTTCTCTTGGTCTATCACGCTTCTGCCGTGCCGGATGCTCACTGCACCCTTGGGGCACACCTCCACGCAGGGGTGCGCAAGGCAGCCCTGGCACAGGTCCGTTACGCGGTAGCTTTTCTCCGGGCAGGAGTTGCAGGCGAACTTGATGACGTTGATAAGGGGCGGCTCGTAATACTTTTCAGCCACGGCGCTGGCCTCGATGCCGGCAGAAAGCGGGGCATGCTGGTCGATGGGGCGCAGCGGCAGGCCGATGGAAAGGCGCAGGCGTTCGCCCACGATGGCGCGCTCGAGAAAGATGCTCTCGCGGTACGTTTCCACCTCGCCGGGGATGATTTTATACGGCAGTTCTTCGATGCGGCTGTAATCGCCGCCCTCGTATGCCATGCGTGCCACTTCGGTGAACACGCGCCGCCGGATATCCGTCACATTAGAATAGATGCCTCGCATGAAAATAAAACTCCTTTTGCTGCCTCCCGTTCCGGGAAGTGATAAAAAATGTGTCGTACTGCGGTGTTATCATACCATGCCCGCGGGCTGCTATGCAAGCGGCAGCCCGCGTTTTTTTGCATTTTGCGCAAAGGTGTGTGTTTGCATTCCGGCCGGCCTGCCTTTATAATAAAAAACAGAAAGCGGGCGCAGCGGCCTGTTTTGCTGGAAAATGCGGTTCATACAGGGCGCAGCCCGCCCTTTTGCACCGGGAAATGAGGAATACAGCTTTTGGAAATGATATGGGAAGTGTTGCATCACGCGCTGGAAGACAGCGTCAAGATGCTGCCGTTTTTGTTCGCAGCCTACCTGCTGATTGAATTTTTAGAGCACCGCCATTCCGAGACGGTTGAGCGTGTGCTGGCGGGCGGCGGGCGCTTTGGCTTTTTGCCGGGCGCGGTGCTGGGGCTTGTGCCGCAGTGCGGGTTTTCCGCCATGGCGGCAAATCTGTACGGCTCGAAGGTTATTACCCTGGGCACGCTGATTGCAGTGTTTATTGCCACTTCGGACGAGGCCGTGCCCATCCTGGCAGCCATGCCCGGCCAGTGGGGGGCGCTGGCAAAGCTTTTGGCAGCCAAACTTTTGGCGGCAGTGGCGGCCGGCTTTCTGCTGGACGTGGTGCTGAAAAAGGCCGTGCCGCAGAATTTGCGCGGCGGGTTTTCCGGCCATGCCGGCGATGTAGACTGCCACGACCACGAGGCAAAACAATCGGTTTTTGTGGCGGCGCTGCGCCACACGCTGCATATTTTTGTGTATATTTTTCTGTTCAACTTGGTGCTGGGCGCCGTGGTGCATGCGGTGGGCGCCGATGCCATTGGCAGTTTTGTGGCCCGCGCCGGGCTTTGGCAGCCTGTGCTGGCGGGCCTGGTGGGCCTTGTGCCCAACTGCGCGGCCAGCATTTTGCTGACGCAGCTGTATGCTGCGGGGCAGCTTTCGTTTGCCGGGGCTGTGGCAGGGCTCTCTACCTCGGCGGGCGTGGGGCTTGCCGTTCTGTTCCGCGCCAATAAAAGTGTAAAGCAAAACGTGTTCATTGTCGGGCTTTTGTATGTGCTGGGCGTGTGCGCCGGCATGGTGGCCGGGCTGTTTGGCTGAAACGGTTCTGCACTGCGGCCGGACGCCTTGACAAAAACAGAAAGCGCGCTATACTGATAATAGTTATCAATAGTAATGTTTGAAAGGAGAATTTGCCATGTTAGACAGCAATGTGAAGCAGCTTTTGAACGAGCAGGTGAACAAGGAGTTTTACTCTGCCTACCTGTATTTGGATTTTTCGAATTTTTATAAAAGCAAAGGCCTGGACGGTTTTGCCAACTGGTACAATGTGCAGGCGCAGGAAGAGCGCGACCACGCCCTGCTGTTCATGCAGTATTTGCAGAACAACAATGTGCGCGTGACGCTGGACGCCATTGCCAAACCGGATGTGCCCATGGACACTTTGATGGACCCGCTGAAGGCCGGCCTGGAGCATGAGGAGTATGTGACAAGCCTGATTCATGCGCTGTATGCTGCCGCGCAGAAGGGGAACGATTACCGCACCATGCAGTTCCTCGATTGGTTTGTGAAAGAGCAGGGCGAAGAAGAGACCAACGCCAACGACCTCATCACCAAGATGGAGCTATTTGGCACGGACGCAAAGGGCCTGTATATGCTGGATGCCGAGCTGAAAGCGCGTGCTTACACCGCACCCAGCCTGACGCTGTAAACCTTTTGGCCTGTGTGACAAGGAACAGGCAATCAACAAAGCGGCGCCCCGGGGCATAACCCCGGGGCGCCGCTGTTTTTTGCCCTCTGAGGCTGCGGCATGGCTGTGCTCAGGCCTTCACGGCCCCGGCCACCACACCGCCGGTGAATAGGTATCCCACAATGGCCGGAAGGATGGAGAACACCGGCCCTTTGCACGCCGCGGGCGCGAAAGAAAGCCTTGACAGGCGCGGGCGCGTCTGGTATGATTTCACATAAAATTGAACACAAAGCTTGCCGCCGGGCAACAAGTGCCAGGTTTCGCATCAGTAGGCCATGGAGATGCGAAACAGAGGGCACTTTTTTTGTTTGTCTGTGCGGCGGCTGCACGGAGGGATTTTTTCATGAACGACAGGCACATGCTGCATGTGTTTGCCAAGTACACATTGATGAGCGTGGGCGGCATGCTGGCGAATTCCTGCTATATTTTGGCAGACACCTTTTTTGTGGCGCAGGGGCTTGGCACACAGGGGCTTGCCGCGCTGAACCTTGCCATACCGGTTTACAACTTTGTTTACGGCGCAGGGCTTTTGCTGGGAATGGGCGGGGCCACGCGGTATGCTGTGTGCAAAAGCCGGGGCGACGCGCGCGGTGCAGACGAGGCGTTTGGCTATGCGCTGGGCATGGCCGCCGTGTGCTCGGCCGTGGGGATGCTGCTGGGGGCGTTTGCCTCCGGGCGCCTGACGGCCCTGCTGGGGGCGTCCGGCGATGTGGCCGGCATGACGCAAACGTACCTGCAGGTGATGCTGCTGTTTTCGCCGGCGTTTATCTTCAACGGGGTGCTGGTGTGCTTTGTGCGCAACGATGGCAACCCGAGGCTGGCCATGCTATCCACCGTGATTGGCAGCTTTTCCAATATTGTGCTGGATTACGTCTTTATCTTCCCCCTGGGCATGGGCATGTTTGGCGCCATTTTTGCCACGGGCCTCTCGCCGGTGTTGGGCATTCTGGTTCTTTTGCCGCACTGGTTTTCGCCGCGCCGGGGCTTTCATGCCCGGCGGCTGCACCCAAACGCCGGCGTGGCAGGAACCATTGTTTGGCTGGGGCTGCCGGCCTATCTGGCGCAGCTTTCCTCTGGCGTGGTGATGATTACCTTTAACAGCATCATCCTGCGGCTGGAAGGCAGCACGGGCGTGGCCGCCTATGGGGTGGTGGCCAACATCTCGCTGGTGGCGGCGGCCATTTACACAGGGCTGGGCCAGGGCATGCAGCCGTTGGCAAGCCGCGCCTGGGGCGAGGGCAAACCGCAGGCGGCGCACCGCCTTTTGCGCTGGGCCATGGTGGCTGCGCTTGGCGTTTCGGCCGCGCTGTTTTTGGGGCTGTTTGTGTTTGCCCGGCCTGTGGCACAGGTTTTCAACAGCGAAAACGACGCGGGGCTGCTGCGCATTGCGGTGCAGGGCCTGCGCCTGTATTTTGCAGGCGCCGTGTTTATGGGGGCAAACATCGTGTTCTGCACCTATTTCCCGGCGGTAGAGCACGCGCTGCCCGCGCAGGTGCTTTCGCTGTTGCGCGGCTTTGTGCTGCTGGTGCCGCTGGCCTTCGCCATGGCGGCCGCGTGGGGCATGACGGGCGTGTGGCTTACGGTGCCTGTGGCCGAGGCCGTGTGCACGGCGCTGGGCTGTGCGCTGTATGTGCGCAGCAGGCGCAGGCAGCCCGCGCTGCAAAAATAACCTTTGGCAGAGAGGAATTGCGTTTCCCATTGTCTTCTGCGCGCAAAAAACAGGGGCCGCCCCGGCGGGGCGGCCCCTGTTTTACTGAAAACCGGCAGAAAAGGCCGTCACACCGGCCGGGCACACAGCCGCCGGTGTGACGCAAAGCAAACGCGCCGGAACAGCGCGGCGTCAGCCGTTCACGTCAGACAAATCAAAATCTTCCGGCACAAGCAGGGAGAGGTCTGCCGTTTCGTCTGCGGCCGTGCGGCGCGCGGCGGACAAAATGGCCTCTTCCAGCTTGTTGCGCGCCAGGCGGCCGTTGCCGGCCTGCCGCGCGCGGGCCAGCTGCACGGCGTTGAAATAGGCCAAAAGCGGCGTTTCGCAGCGCGCGTCCAGCACATAGCCGCGGCCCTTTGCCTGAAGCTTTAAAATTTGCAGCAGCTCGGCGCCCGTGTAATCGGGAAATTCCACCACGTTTGGAAAGCGGCTTTGCAGCCCGCTGTTGGCGCCCAGAAAGGCCTGCATCTCCTTGGTGTAGCCCGCCAGAATAACCACCAGTTCGTCGCGGTGGTCTTCCATGCCCTTTACAAGGGTATCGATGGCCTCCAGGCCGAAGGAATCGTCCTTTCCGCGGTACAGGCTGTAGGCCTCGTCAATAAACAGCACGCCGCCCAGCGCGCTGTTCATCACCTGGGTGGTAAGCGGCGCCGTGTGGCCCACATATTTGCCCACAAGGTCTGCCCTTGTCACCTCCACCAGCTGCCCGCCCGCCAGCACGCCGGCGGCCTTGAGATATTTGCTGATCAGGCGCGCAATGGTGGTTTTGCCTGTGCCGGGGTTGCCGGTAAAAATCATGTGCATGGCCACGCTGCCCGCCTTCAGGCCCTGGGCGGCGCGGCGCTGCTGCAAGCGCACGTTCTGTTCCAGCCGCAGCACATATTCCTTTACCGGGGCAAGGCCCACAAGGGCGTTCAGCTCTTGCTTCACCTCTTCCAGCGCGGCGCCGCCCGGGCTTTGCGGCAAAAGGCCGAACAGCGGCGCCGGGCCCTTGCCAAAATCGGCAAAGGGCTGGCCGTCCTGCACGCTGAGGGCCACAGGCCCGGCGGCGTTTTCCATCAGCTTATACTGCGCCAGCGCGCGGTAGGCTTTGCGGTAAAATTCACCCAGCGGCCCGGCGCTGCCCGCGGTGCCGCAGGCGGCCACGGCGGGCCCGGCAAGGCTTTGCGCGCCGGAAAGGGAAAAGCCCAGGTTCTTTTCTGCCGCGGTGCACAGCGCCTTGCCCTTCACTTCGGCAATGGCGCCCAGCGCCTCGGGCGAAAGGGGGTGCGTTTCACACACATCGGCAAGCGCGGTCAGAAACGGCGCGCCGAAGGAATCTACAAGCCGGGCGGGCGCAAGCTCTGTGAACAGCACAAGATATTTGCCGCGGGCCGAAAGGCTGGCCACGGCGTCCGGCACAAGGGCCGTGCCCGCGTCGATAAGCCGCCCGTTCTGCAGCACATAGCGCCCGGCCAGGGGGCTTTCGCCCTGGCTGAACAGGTTTGCCACCACGGCCAGCAGGCCCTTGTGGCATTCGGTGTGGTTTTGGAACACCACCACCTCTGCGTCCGAGCAAAGCGCGGCGTACACGTCCTGCAAAAACAGTTTTTCCTGTGCGGGGGTGGGGTAAAGGGCAAGGTCTACCCAGGCGATGCCGCCGCTTGCAAAGGCGCGGCGCCGGTGCAGCTGGCGCACGGCCTCTTCCAGCCCCAGGCGGCGGCCTGTGCCCTGCGGCCCCGCAATGAGAAAGGCGCTGCGCGGGCCCTGTGCGGCTGTGCCCATTACAAAGGGGCGCTTCAGCGCCACGCACAAAGCTTTGCAGTATTCCGGCTGGCCCAGCACGGTGCGGCCCAGCTCTTCCTCCAGGCCATGGAAGGCCTCGGCCCCGGCGCCCGCCACACCCGGGGTGGGCGCGCTTTCGCCCGCGCCGCGCGCAAGGTTCTGCACGGCCGGGGTGTTCACCTCGCGCCGGATGCGTGCAATGTCCTCCAGGGCGCTTTGGTTCATGGCCTCCAGCTCTGCGCGCTGTGCGGCGGCCGTTTTGTCCAGAAATTCGCTCATGTCCCGCACGCTTTTCTGCAGGGCGTCCACAGCCTGCACGCTTTGCCCAAAGGCGCTGCCCGGCGCGCTGCTGTGTGCCGCCTGGGGCGCGCGCTTTTGGCCCGCGCCCGGCTTTTTGGGCGCAGCTTTCTGCGGCGAAGGCGGCGTTTTCTGTGCAGCCCGCCTGCGCGCGGGCGCTGTGGGCTGCGGCTCCAGCGTGAGCTGCGGCTTTGCCTCAGGCGCCGTGCGGCGGCCAAAGGCGCGGTTCAACAGTTCGTCAATGTCGTTTTTCATGGCGCGTTCCCTTCTGCGGCCCAATGGCCGCGGGCGTTGTGCAGGCCGGTGCGCCGTGCGGGCAGGGCTGCCCGCACGCGGCCGGCCGTGTGTGTTCCAGGCTGCCGTGCCCGGCACAGGCGGGCAGGAAGCGGCAGCCGCTTTCCCGGCTGCCGCACAGCGGCCGGGAAAGCCGCCGGGCATTTTGGCGCAAAGGCCGCTTTGTGGCTATTATACCACACCGTGAAAACTTGCGCACCGCCTTTTGACGCGCGCTTTTGCCAAAAGGGGCCGCGCCCGGCCGGGCGCGGCATTTTTTCAGTGAAAGGCGGCGTGCAAAAAGCCCGGCAATCCGCCAGGATTGCCGGGCTTTTTAAATGCGTCATGCGCAAAAATGACCGGCCCAAAACCAACGGTTCCTGCCGCAGCACGCCCAAGACGGGGCGGGGCACACCGGGCGTCAGCCGCCGCAGGCGGCCTGCAGCCTGTCGCAGGCCTGTTTCACATTTTCGCGCGAGGTGGCAAGGTTCATGCGTGCGCAAAGCGCGCTGCCGCTGCCGCCAAACCAGCTGCCATAATCCAGCGCAAGGCGGCATTTGCCCTGCAGCAGTTCTTTCAGCCCGGCCTCGTCCCGGCACACGGCGGAAAAATCCAGCCAGGCAAGGTAGGTACCCTCCAGCGGGGCCAGCTGCAGGCGCGGGCACCCGGCGGCAAGGCGGGCGCGCAGGTAGGCGTAGTTGCCGTAAATGGTGGCCAGCGCGTCCTGCAGCCAGGCGGCACCGCCCTCCATGGCGGCCTGGGCCGCCACATAGCCAAACCCGTTGCCGCCGCTTACGGCCATGCGCTGGGTAAAGCTGCAAAACGTCTGGCGCAGCGCATCGTTTGGAATGATGACAAACGAGTTCTGCACAGCCGCAAGGTTGAAAGTTTTGCTTACTGAGGCCATGGTGACCACCATGTCGCCAAAGCCGTCCAGCGCGGCGGCCGTCACTTTCTTCCGGCCCAGCGCGGGGTCTACCATATCCTGATGAATCTCATCCGACACCACCAGCACGCCGTGCCTGCGGCATATCTGCAGCAGGCGGCGCAGCTCTTCCTGCGTCCATACGCGGCCCACCGGGTTATGCGGGTTGCACAGAATGTACAAGGTTACACCCTGCTGCACAATCTGCTGTTCCATGGCCTCGAAGTCGAAGGTGTAGTGCATGCCGGTGCGCTTCAGTTCGTTTTTCACAAGGCGGCGCTGTTCGCAGGCCTCCACCGCGCGCATGAAGGGATAGTAAACCGGTGTGGATACCATCACACCGTCACCGGGCCGGGTGAACGCGCGCACGGCCCAATACAGCGCAGGCACCACGCCCGGCGTCACGCACACCCACTCGGGCTGCACGGCAAAGCCGTGGCGCTGCGCCTCCCAGCGCACCACCGCGTCAAAATACGAGGCAGGCGGGGAAAAATAGCCCAGCGGGCGCTCGATGTACTCGTGCAGCGCCTGTTTTACGCAGGCGGGGCAGGCAAAATCCATGTCTGCCACCCACATGGCCAGCAGGCCGTCCTCCCCAAATTTCTGCGGCAGAGCGTCCCACTTTTCACACTGTGTGCCGCGCCTGTCCACATATTCCATAGCAGCATGCCTCCTTGCCGTTTTGCACAGGTGCCGTTTGGGCGTTTGCGCCCAAACTGTTTTGCACCCAGTATAGAAGCCCTTCTGTGGTTTGTCAATTGGCCGGTGTGCAAAAAAGCCGTTTGGCCCGCTTTTTGAAAAAAAGCGCGGGCCGCGGCGCCGCTTTTTGCCCGGAGGCCCGGTTTGCAGGAAAACGGCGCGCGCCGCAAAGCGCACGGCCCGGCACGCGGCGCTGTGGCCCGGCATAGGATGCCGCAGAAACAGCCCCCGGCACGGGGCGCGGTGCAAAAGCGCCGCCGGGCCAAAGGGGGAAAGAGAGGAAGAGAGCTTATGCCAATCACCAATATCTCGAAAACGGCCGGGGCTGCCTCCATGGAGTGCGGCGGCGCCGTGGATATCAACCTTGCCGTTGCGGCCGCGCCCGGCGCCGCCACGCAGCGCGTGGCAATTGCCCTGATTTTAGACCGCTCGGGCAGCATGGCGGGCACCCCCATGCTGCATTTGAAGGCGGGCGCAAAAGAGTTTGTAAACATCATCACCGATGCCAACGCGCAAAGCGGCGGCAGCATGTATGAGATGGGCCTCATCAGCTTTGCGGCGGAGGCCACCACAGATGTGCCCCTCACCGGCAACATCCAGACGCTAAACGCGGCCATTGAGGGCCTTGAGGCAAAGGGCAACACCAACCAGGCCGGCGCATTTCAGCAGGCGGGGGCCATGCTGCAGGGCTTTGACGGCAAAAAGGTGGCCGTGATGTTCACGGACGGCATGCCCACCGTGGGCGGAGACCCCGCCCCTCAGGCGGATGAACTGAAAGCCGGCGGCGTAGAGATTTTCTGCATTGGGCTGCGCGGCTCGGACGGGCTGGACGAGGACACGCTGCGCGCATGGGTGTCGCCGCCCCCGGAGGACCATGTGCTTCTTGCCCCCACGGCCTCAGAGCTGGAAGAGGCCTTTGAGGCGCTGGCGCGCGAACTGTTGGAAGCTGGCGCACGCAACGTGGTGGTGCGGGATATTTTGGGCCCGCAGTTCACCGTGCTGAGCGTAGAGCAGCCCAGCGTGGGCTGGGCCGAGGCGCAGGATGCGCGCACCGTGGTGTGGCGCATGGACGAACTGGCGGCCAACGCCCCGCAGACAGCTGTGCTGCGCATTGCGGCCCTGCACACGGGCGAGGGAAACGGAAACCTTGCGCTGAACGAGGCGGCCACGCTTACCGCGGACGGCGGCGTAAGCATGCAGTTTGCCCCCCTTACCGTGTATGTAGACTGCGGCGAGCCCGCGGGCGAGATATGGCCAGAGCCCTGTGTGCCGGCGGCCTGTGTGTGCACTTCGGCCGGCGGCGGCGTGGTGACGGCCGATGTGGGCACCGTCAGCATGGCGGGCACGGGCGGCCTGCTGATGATCAACGCGCGGCTGAAAAACGTATGCCCGGGCAAACGCATTCTGCTGGGTGTGTGGGTGACGCGCGAAACGCCGGACGGCTGCCAGATGTGCGGCTTCAAAAGCTACGAGCTGCAGCCCAACACCGGGACGGTTGTGCGGGATATTGTGGTGAAGGGCCTGCGCTTTTTGCTGCCCCCGCCCGAGCCGGAAAGCTGCAGCTGCGGCGACAGCCAGTGCTACCAGGTGTATGCCGCCGCGCAGGCTGTGGACGAGGGCGCATGCCCGTGCATCCCGCAGGTTCTGTAAGCTTTTCCCCCGCAGCCGGGCAGGCCGCATGGCGTTGCCCGCCCTGCGTTCCCCCCTTTCCAGGCGGGCGGTGCCGTGTGCGCCGCCCGCCTTTTTCTTTGGGGCGGCTGCGGTATGCCGGAATGCACGCATAGTTTGCACAAACGTCCATTTTTGCAGTGTGGATAGTGTAACAAAAAAACGGGCCGTGGTATAATAAAACCAAACTGCAGGGCGGGCCTGCGCGGCAGCGAAGGGCAGGCCCTGCGGCACAGACGCCGCACATTTGGCGCTGCGCCCCTGCAACGTGCACAGGCGCGGCGGCACGCGGCACAAAAAGCCAAAAACCTTGCGCGCCCGGGCTGTGCCCGCGCGCGTGCCGATAAAAAAGAAAAAGGAGCGTTGTACCATGATACTGAAAAACGGCCTTGTATTTACCGAAAATGCCGAGTTTGTGCCCGCGGACGTAGAGCTGGCGGGCGGCACCATTGTGAAAGTGGCCCCCGCCGGCACGCTGGAGGGGGAAGAGGTGCTGGACGTCTCGGGCAAATATGTGACGCCGGGCTTTGTGGATATTCACATCCACGGCTCGAAGGGCAGCGATTTCTGCGACGCCGGCGCCGAACACATCGAAACCATGTGCGAATATCTGGGCAGCGAGGGCGTCACCAGCTTTTGCGGCACCACCATGGCCTTTGACGAGCCCATCCTCACGAATATCCTCACCGTGGCAAAGCCCTATATCGGCAAAGAGACGGGCGGCGCCGTGCTGCGCGGCGTGAACATGGAGGGCCCGTTCATCAACAAGGCCAAAAAGGGCGCGCAGGCCGAAAAATATGTGATGGAACCGGACACCGCCATGTTCGACCGCCTGTACGAGCTGTGCGGCGGCGCCATCAAGCTGGTGGATATGGCCCCGGAGGTGAACGGCGCGCTGCCGTTCATTCAGCACGCCAGCAAAAAGTGCGTGGTGTCCATTGCGCACACCTGCGCCAATTACGATGAGGCCAAGGCCGCCTTTGAGGCGGGCGCCACGCATGTGACGCACCTGTTCAACGCCATGCCGCCGTTTGCGCACCGCGACCCCGGCGTGGTGGGCGCGGCCAGCGACTATGCCCAGCATGTAGAGATGATTTCGGACGGCATTCATCTGCACCCGGCCGTGGTGCGCAGCGTGTTCCGCCTGTTTGGCGACGAGCGCGTGTGCCTCATCAGCGATTCCATGCGCGCCGCGGGCATGCCCAACGGTGTGTACAGCCTGGGCGGCCAGACGGTGTACATGACGGACGGCAAAGCCACCCTGGAGGACGGCACCATTGCGGGCAGCGCCACCTGCCTGGCCGAGTGCTTCCGCCGTGCAGTGGGCTTTGGCGTCAAGCTGGAAAGCGCCCTGAGGGCCGCCACCATCAACCCGGCCAAGGCCGTGGGCCTGTTCGACACACTGGGCAGCGTCACCGAGGGCAAACGCGCCGATGTGCTGGTGCTGGACAAAGCCCTTCAGCCCGAGCATATCTTCATTGGCGGCGTGAAAACAAAATAAGAAAACCCACCCGGCGGGCGGCCTTGGCAGGCCGCCCGTTTTTTGGTACAATGGGCAACAGAAAAGCCCGCCGCGCGGCGGGCGAAACCATGCCGGAAGGGGAATGCCTTGTGCAGGTTGGGGCTGTAATTTGTGACATTGACGGCACACTGCTGCCCGCGGGGCGCAGCGCCATCAGCGCGCGCACGCGGCTGACGCTGCTGGCGCTGAAAAGCGCCGGGGTGCGCGTGGTGCTGGCCACGGGGCGCGCGCCGCAGGTGGCGCTGGCCGCGGCGGAAAAAATACCCTATGATGCGCTGGTGTGCGCGCAGGGCGCAGCCGTGCTGGAGGCGGGCGGCAGGCCCCGCGCGCTGCACACGCTGAGCGAACAGCAGATGTATGCCCTGGTGGATTTTTGTGAAAACGGCGAATGGCCGCTGAACTTCGTGTTCGACGAAGGGTATTTTGCCTATGTGGAATACGAGCGCATGCTGCGCGAGCTGCCGGAGGATGATATGCAGCGCCCCTGGCTGTTTGACGGGGAAGACCAGGACAAGCACCTGGCCGCCATGCCCTATGGCGCGTGCGCCTTCCTGCCGGAAAGCGCCGTGCGCGCCTTTGGGCAGAAATATGGCCACTTGGGCCTGTGCTTTGTGCCCTTTGCCCCCCATAAGTGGGATATTTACCCCGCCGGGGTAGAGAAAGCGGCCGCTGTGCAGGATATTCTGCAGGGCTGGGGCCTTGCCTGGCAGCAGGCGGCCGCCATTGGCGACGGCGAGGGCGACGTGTGCCTGCTGGAGAAGGCGGGCCTTTCGGCCGCCATGGAAAATGGATGCCAGGCGGCCAAGCGCGCGGCCCGGCACATTGCGCCCCCGGCGGAGGAGGACGGCGCGGCACAGTTTTTCAGCCAGCATATCCTGCGCGCGCTGCGCGAGGAGGAAAGCCGGCCCGGTGCGGGCGGCGCACAGCATGGCGTATGAGCGTTTCGGCCCGGTGTGGACGCCGCAAAGCCACACCCTTATTGTGGGCACCTGGCCCAGCCCCGAAAGCCGCAGGCAGAACTTTTATTATGCCCACCCGCGCAACCGTTTTTGGCCGCTTTTGGCCGGGCTGCTGGGCGCAGAGGTGCCGCGCACGGTAGAGGAAAAGACAGCCCTTGTGTGCGCCCATGGCCTGGCCCTGTGGGACACTGTGCAGCAGTGCACCATCACCGGTGCGCAGGACGCCACCATTCGCAATGTGACGCCCACAGACATTGCCTGGCTGTGTGCGGCCGCGCCCATCCGGCGCATTTTGTGCAACGGCGCCACGGCGTATACCCTGTGCATGACATACCACACCCTGCCGGGTGTGCAGGTGGTAAAGCTGCCCAGCACCAGCCCCGCCAACGCCGCCTGGACAATGGAAAAGCTGCGCGCGGCGTGGGGAAAATATCTTTCTACATGATACTTTTATCCTGTTCAGCACAGAATTCGATGGAAATGGTGTGAGTTCTTTGGAAGCAATATTCGGGATAGGAATGGAAAATGTCACTTACAGCGTTCTGTTAGTATTGGGAATCATAACGGCCGCGATACTATTTATATGGCTATTTTTCACGATTTATCATACGCTCATGGCATTGGAATTTCGACGAGAGTATGGTGTAGCGATTCCCGCAGGCTTATACATTAAAAAGGCAAAAAAAATATACAATGTGGCCTCATTCGAGCTTCAATATCCAGAATGGAAGTGTGCCAAAAAAGATGGTACGCGAGATAGACGAAGAAATGATATGAGCATTATTTATAACAAATCCTTACTACATATAGGAAAGTGGGAATTTACAAGTAGAAACCCTTTTATCATGTATTACTTTATCTGTGCGTTACGTTGCGCCGATGTGCAAATTCGTTACTGTACTGAAGAACGAGCCAAGAAACAAAAATTGCTTCACCATGCACAGATGAATAGTCAAATAGACAGTGCCATCCATATTATCGAGAGATTTTCTAACAATCCAGTAGGGTTTGAATCTTTCTGTGCGGATTTGTTCTACCATTTAGGATACCAAGTTCAAACCACACCGGCCTCCCGTGACGGTGGTTTCGATTTGAAACTTGAAAAAAATGGTTTAACATATTTAGTAGAATGTAAATGTTATAGTCTGAACCATCATGTAGGAAGACCAGCTATTCAAAAATTGTATGGAGCCAATAGTCTTCAACATGCAGATATTATGGTGATGGTCACCACCAGTGATTTTACTAGTGACGCAATTGAATTTTCCCAGCAAACAGGTGTTCAATTGGTTAATGGCATGCAACTTATTCAATTATATAGACAGGCACAAGGTGATTCTGTGCCTCAGAAGGAATTTTTAGAAAGTGAAATAGAGCTTACTAAAAGAGATATACTTAATAATATTCCAACAGACATGTGGGGATATTATGGAAAATAATTGGGAAAAGAATAGGTAACGGTGTTTCGGTTATCTAAGAAGGTTTTACCAAGCCTCTCGAGACGGCCTTTAGAAATTCCGTAGAAGTGCAGTGAGATAGTACTCTTTATTTGACCTTGGGCTTGCGATACAGTTTTTGTACCCTTCAAACAACAAAAGAAGCGCCCGCGCCGCATTGCGGCGCGGGCGCTTTGCACAGCGCATGGCTTAGAAATACAAATCTTTCGAGGGGAATTCGGCCTCGCAGGTGAGCCGCACGCCCAGCTTGCGCAGCGTGCCCTCGTCGCCAGAGTGCAGCATGCAGGAAGCGTGCATCTCGCAATCCCGCAGGCGGGGCAGCTGTTCCATGGCGCGGGCCGTCATGGTGTTGGTGGCGGCCGTGATGGCAAGGGCCGCCAGCACGTCGTCCACCTTCAGCACGCTGGAACGGCTGCCCAGAATGTTGATTTTCAGCTTCAAAATAGGCTCCAGCACAATGGGGCTGATGAGCATCAGCGAATCGTCAATGCCAGCCAGCGCCTTGATGGCGTTCAGCACGCACGAGGAGGACGCGCTCATCAGGTTGCTGGCCTTGCCGGTGACAATTTTGCCGTCCGGCAGCTCGATGGCTGTGGCGGAAACGCCGGCCGCCTTCTGCTTTTCCAGCGCCGGGGCCACCACAGGCCTGTCGTGGGTGGAAAGGCCCATCTCCTGCATGATGCGCTTAATTTTATCCACGGCGTCCACCGTGCCCTTGCCCTGCTTTTGGTCGCACAGGGCCTTGAAATAGCGGCGGATAATCTCTTGCCCGGAGGCATGCTTCACCGCTTCGTCATCTGTGATGGCGTAGCCCACCATGTTCACGCCCATATCGGTGGGCGAGCGGTAGATGGGGGCGTTTTCGCCCGAAATGCGCGAAAGAATGTTGCGCACAATGGGGAAAGCCTCTACGTCGCGGTTGTAGTTCACGGTTGTTTTGCCGTACGCCTCCAGGTGGAACGGGTCTATCATGTTCACGTCGGCCAGGTCTGCCGTGGCGGCCTCATAGGCCAGGTTCACCGGGTGCTTCAAGGGCAGGTTCCACACAGGGAACGTTTCAAACTTGGCATAGCCCGCGCGGCGCCCCATGCGGATTTCGTGGTACACCTGGCTCAGGCAGGTGGCCAGCTTGCCAGAGCCGGGGCCCGGCGCCGTCACCACCACAAGGGGCTTTTCTGTCTCGATGTACGGGTTTGCGCCATAGCCTTCGTCGGAACAGATATAGTCGATGTCGGTGGGGTAGCCCTTGATGGGGCGGTGAATGTAATTTTTTACCCCGCGCGCGGTGAGCTTTTGGGCAAAGCCGTCTGCCGCAGTCTGGCCGGTGTATTTGGTGATGACCACACTGTTGACGGCAATGCCCATCTGGGTGATGTCGTCAATCAGGCGCAGCACCTCCATGTCATAGCTGATGCCAAGGTCTGCCCGCACCTTTGTTTTTTCAATGTCATCGGCCGACACGGCGAAGATGATCTCGGTCTGCTCGCGCATCTCGCGCAGCAGGTTGATTTTGCCGTTGGCGTCATAGCCCGGCAGCACGCGCGCGGCGTGGTAGTCGTCAAACAGCTTGCCGCCGAATTCCAGATACAGCTTGCCGCCCCATTGCGCAATGCGCTCGGCAATGTGCTGTTTTTGTTTTTGAAGAAAAAGTGCGTTGTCAAACCCCTGCTGCACCATGATAGGACGCCCCCGCATGCAAATTGTGCGCGACACACATAAACAGGGCGGCCGCGCCGCGGCACACCCTGTCGTGCGTATTCGCTTATACATATTAGAATATCACATCCCCTGCCGCCTGCACAAGTGCAAAAACGCCTTTTTGCGGTAAAATGTGTGCTTTGCCGCCCTGCCTGCGCCAGAAAAAGGCGCGGGCAGGGCCTGCGCAACCGGCGGTTGCGCAATAGGTGGTGGATGCGGCCCGGTTTTTTTGCTAGAATGGCTTTAGAAAAGGGGGGGCTGAACATGGCCATTGGGCTTGGAACGGTGCTGATGATTCTGTTTGGGCTTGTGCCGCTGGGCGCCGGTGTGGCGCTGGTTGTGCTGGCTTTTCGCGCGCTGCTGAAATACATCCGCTGCAAAGATATGGATATGCGGCAAAAAGCGGCGCCGGAAAAGCGCCCCCTGGGCGAGGTGCTGCGTGCGCGCCGCACTGCCTGCAACATGACGCAGGAATTTGTTGCCGGTGCGCTTGGCGTCAGCCGCCAGGCCGTGTCGAAGTGGGAGCAGGGCAGGGCCGCCCCCAGCACGGCCAACTTGCTGGCCCTTGCCAAGCTGTACGGTGCCTGCGCCGAAGAACTTTTACAGGAAGCGGAATAAGCGCCTGCCGCCGGGCAGGCGCACGCGCCCTGCCATGGGTGCGGTGTGAAAAAAGCGAACGCCCCCACGGGCAGCCGCCGGGCTGCCCGTGGGGGCTTTTTGCATGCCTGGGAAAGGGCGCGTGGCGCTGTGCGCCCGAATTTTCGTTTGCGAGGCAACGGTTTCTTGCGTCAACACGCCTTCAAGGCGGCGCGCTTTGCGCGCCCGCAGGCCCGCGGGCGCGTCAGGCCGTCAGGTCTTCAATGCGGGCGGTGTTGGTGTGGGCAATGGGGCGCCAGGTGCGCTCTTTTTTTACAAAGCTCAGCAGGGTGAGGGCCATATGGCTCAGCGCAAACAGCCAGAAGGTGGCCACGCCCTTTATCACACCGCGCAGGCTGCCCTTTTTCAGCACCACCGTCAGCGCGGCGGCAAACGAGGTGCCCAGCACGGTGCCCGCGGCGCCCACGCCCAGCATCAGCGCGGCCGCGCGCAGCCCGCTGAGCAAAATGCCGCCGAAGGCCACCCCGTGCCCCGCCAGCACAAGGGCGGCGCCGGCAATGCCCAGCACGGTGCTGGCAAGCTGCACAAAGGGCGTGAGAAACGTCATGGTCATGTCAAAGCATACGGCGCTGCGGCGCAGCACGGTTTCGCGGAACAAAAGCCCGCCGTACACCTGCAGCCCCTGCAGGCTGCCCGTTGTCCAGCGGCGGCGCTGGCGCCAGCTTTGGCGGAAGGTGAGGGGCTGCTCGTCATAAATGACGGCTTCCGGCTGGAAGGCCACCCGGTGGCCCCTCAGCGCGCACTGCGCGCTGAATTCATAGTCTTCCGTCATGGTTACGGTGTTCCAGCCGCCCAGCTCGCGCAGAAGGCCCGCCGTGGCCGTAAAGCCGCTGCCGTTCACAAGGGCCGAAAGGCCCAGCGCGCTGCGCGCGGAATTGTAAAAGCGGTTCAGCATCCAATAACAGATGGAATAGCAGCCCGAAATGGCGCTTTGCTCGGGGTTTTTGGAATCGCGGAAGCCCTGCACGGCCACATGCCCGGCGCACACGGCGTCGTTCATGCGGGCCAGAAAATCCGGGTGCACAAGGTTGTCTGCGTCAAACACGCACATGGCGTCATAGCCCCCGGCCAGCACCACATGGTCCACCACTTCGCGCAGCACATCGCCCTTGCTGTGTATCTCGCCCCTGGGGGCATACAGTGTTGCACCGGCGGCCTGCGCGGCGCCGGCGGTATCGTCCGTGCAGTTGTTGGGCGCCACAATAATGTCGAACAGCTCGGGCGGGTAGTTCTGGCGCCGCAGGCTGTGCACCAGGTTGGCAATGACGGCCTCTTCGTTGCGGGCTGCCACCACGCAGGCAAATTTCGTCTTGGGGGCCGTGCGCGGCACGGCGCGGCGCTTTTTAAAGCCAAACAGGGCCACGGCGCCGAAATAAAGCATATAGAGGCCGAGCAGGATGCTGCACGCAGTTACCAGCCTCCACAGGATTAACAGCAGCATAAAACTTTCCTCCCTTGGGCCAGCACCGGCAAGGCGGGGCCGCGCCCGCTTTGCGCTGTGTGGTGCTTGTCTTTATTTATGATACGACATCCGCGCGCCTTTGTCTTCATTTCTTTTATAAAATTTGGAATATTTTTTGCAAAATCTTTGTTTCACCCCGGGCAGGGCGGCCGGGCGCAGGCATGCCCCGCCGCTTTGCCACATATAAATGGGCCAGACAAACCCCGGCGCGGCCGCCCGCCAGGCGCTTGCGCCGGGGCAACGCGCCGGAGGCAAACCGGGAAAAGGGGAATGGCTGATGAACACGCAGGGGCTGACGAGCGCGCAGGCGGCCGCGCGCCTATCGCAGGTGGGGGAAAACCGCCTGGCGGCAAAAAGGCAGGCCAGCGTGGCCGCCATGTTCTTTTCGCAGTTCAAGGACGTGATGATTCTGATTCTGGCCGCGGCCACGCTCATCAGCGTGCTGATGGGGCAGGGCGCCGAGGCCGTCACCATCATCGCCATTGTGCTTTTGAACGCCGTGATGGGCTTTTTGCAGGAATACCGCACGGAGCAGACGCTGGAGGCGCTGAAAGAGCTTAGTGCCCCCACGGCCCGTGTGCGGCGCGACGGCGCGGAAAAAACCGTCAGCGCGCGCACCGTGGTGCCGGGCGATGTGCTGCTGTTGGAGGCGGGCGACAAAATAGCCGCGGACGCAAAGCTGCAAAGCGCGGCGGCATTGCAGTGCAACGAGGCCATGCTGACGGGCGAAAGCGTGCCCGCGGGCAAAAAGGCGGGCGACACAGTGTTCATGGGCTGCATTGTCACCGCGGGCAAGGCCGAGGCCGTGGTGACGGCAACCGGCATGGCCACCGAGATGGGCAAAATAGCGGGCATGATGGACGAGGCCAGCGAGGGCCCCACCCCCCTGCAGGAAAAGCTGAAACAGCTGGGCCGCTTTGTGGCCGCGGCCTGTGTGGTTATTTGCCTTGCCGTGGGCCTGCTGGGCTTTCTGCAGGGGGGCGATTTGCTGGAGATGCTGCTTACCGGCGTTTCGCTGGCCGTGGCGGCCATTCCCGAAGGGCTGCCCGCCATTGTCACCATCACGCTGGCGCTCAGCGTGGGGCGCATTTTGCGGCGCGGCGCCGTCATCCGCCGCCTGCACGCGGTGGAGACACTGGGCTGTGCCAGCGTGATATGCACCGATAAAACAGGCACCATCACCCAGAACAAAATGACGGTGAAGCGCATTTGGACGCCGGGGGTGCAGTATGCGGTGTCCGGCGACGGGTACGCCGTCAGGGGCGAGGTGACGCGGGCCGGGCGCGCTGTCACGGCGGGCACGCAGCCGGGCCTGGCAAGGCTGTGCACGGCGGCCGTGCTGTGCGCGGGGGCGTCCATTGTGCAAAAGCGCGGTGTGTACGAGGTGAAGGGCGACCCAACCGAGGCGGCCGTGCTGATTGCCGCGCGCAAAGCGGGCGTGGAAAAGCGCACCCTGGCCCGCACCCACACTGTCACAGCCGAACAGCCGTTCGATTCCGAGCGCAAGCGCATGAGCGTCACCGTGCGCACCCCGGCGGGGCCGGTGCTGTACTGCAAAGGCGCGCCGGATGTTCTGCTGGGCCTGTGCACCCACATTGCTGCGCCCGCGGGCGTGCGCGCCATGACAGCGGCGGACAGAAGGGCCATTTCGGCCCAGGCGGCAGAGATGGCACGCAGCGCGCTGCGCGTGCTGGCCTTTGCCGAAAGCGACACGCCGCAGAAGGGGGAAAAGGGCCTTTGCTTTACCGGCCTTGTGGGCATGATGGACCCGCCCCGCCCCGAGGTGAGGCCCGCGGTGAAAAAGTGCCTGGCGGCCGGCATCCGCCCGGTGATGATTACGGGCGATTCGCCCGAGACGGCGCTTGCCATTGCGCAAAGCGTGGGCATCGCCCGCGCCGCCGATGCCGCGGTGACGGGCGCCCAGCTGGACGCCATGACGGACGCCCAGCTTGCCGGGGTGTGCAAAACAGCGCGCGTGTTTGCGCGTGTGTCGCCCGCGCACAAGCTGCGCATTGTGCGCGCCTTCAAGCGGGCGGGCAACATTACGGCCATGACGGGTGACGGCGTGAACGATGCGCCCGCCGTCAAAGAGGCCGACATCGGCGTGGCCATGGGCATTTCGGGCACAGACGTGACCAAGGAGGCCTCGGCCGTCGTCATTCTGGACGACAACTTTGCCACCATTGTGGCCGCGGTGGAGGAAGGGCGCGTCATCTATCAGAACATCCGCCGCTTTATCCGTTACCTGCTCACCTCAAACCTGGGCGAGGTGCTGGGCATGCTGTTCGGCATGCTGATGCACCTGCCGGTGATGCTGGCGCCCATCCAGATTTTGCTGGTGAACCTGTTCACCGACGGCCTGCCGGCCATTGCCCTTGGCATGGAGCCGCCCGCAAAGGACATTATGGCGCGCCCGCCCCGGCCCAGGGCCGAGGGGCTGTTTGCGCACGGGCTGGCGCTTACCATTGCGGTGCGCGGGGCCATGCTGGGGCTTGCCAGCGCCGGGGCCTATACGGCCGCGCTGTACATGGGCGAAAGCCTTACCGAGGCGCGCTCGGCCTGCTTTCTCACCATTGTGCTTTCGCAGATGCTGCACATTTTCGAATGCCGCGGCAAGGGCCTGCACTTCGGCGGCAACCGTGCGCTGATGGCCGCGGTAAGCGCCAGCGTGCTTTGCGCCATCCTGTGCGTGTATGTGCCCGTTCTGCAGCCGGTGTTCGGCACACAGGCCGTGTGGGGCAGGGCGCTGTGGGCCGTGGGCGGCGCCGTGGTGGCCGGGCCGGTGCTTACGGCTGCGGCCCGCCGGGTGAAAAGGCTGGCGTGCGGGCGCTGAAGGCCGTTTTCGCCCAAAAAGATTAAACGGGCGTGCGCCTGCAAATACTATGGGGGAACATCGCGGAAAGAGCGGAGGTTTTCCCATGGAAAAAATAATCAGATGGAGCTGCTTTACCGCCAGCGCCTGCATTGTGGCAGCTTTCCTGTTTGCACTGTACATTTCCACCCTGCTGCCGGATACGTTCCATGTGGGGGAGACGGGCGAGATCCGTGTGGCGGGCATGCCCTTTCTCACCTCTTTCCCGGCGCTGGGGCAGGAGGAAGCCGCGGCCAATGTCACGCGCGGGGGCTCTTACAATGCGCAGCTTTCGCTGGGAGGTGTGATACCGGTGAAGACGGTGCGTGCGGAAGTGTTGGGGCGGCGTGTGGTGCAGGTGTGCGGCACGCCGTTCGGCATTAAAATGTTTGCCAACGGCGCCATGGTGGTGGGCTTCAGCGATATCTACACCGCGCAGGGCTACCAGAACCCGGCCAAGACGGCCGGGCTGAAGCTGGGCGACGTCATTGTCTCCATAGCCGGGCACGAAACGCGCACCAACGAGGATGTGGCCGAGGCCCTGCAGCAGCTGAAGGGCGCGCCCGCCGAGGTGGTGTTTCAGCGCGACGGGCATGAAAAGACGGTGCGCCTGACGGCGGTGATGGACCTTTCCACCAACACCTACCGCACGGGCATGTGGGTGCGCGATTCCTCGGCGGGCATTGGCACCATGACGTTCATCGATAACGCCACCGGCACCTTTGCCGGGCTGGGGCATTCGATTCACGATTCCGACACCGGCAAAACGCTGGGGCTTTTGAAGGGCGAAATTGTGCCGGTGGAGATTACCGGCGTGGAAAAGGGCAGCGCAGGCGCCCCGGGCGAGCTGAAGGGCCGCTTCCTCACGGCTGCCGCTGCGGGCGACATCACGGTGAACGGTGAGACGGGCGTGTACGGCACCGTCAGCTCTGTGCAGGAGGGCATTGACATGGAGCTGGCCCTTGCACAGGAGGTCACCACCGGCCGGGCCGAAATCATCACCACCATCGAGGGGCGCACACCGCAGCGCTATGAGGTGGAAATTGAAAAAATAGCCCTGAATGCAAGCGATGCGAACCGCAACATGGTGGTGCATGTAACAGACCCCGTGCTGCTGCAGAACACGGGCGGCATTGTGCAGGGCATGAGCGGCAGCCCCATCATTCAGAACGGCAAGCTGGTGGGCGCTGTGACGCATGTGCTGGTGAACGACCCCACGCGCGGCTATGGCATCTTTGCCGAAAATATGCTGGAAACGGCCGAGGCCGCCGCGGGCCGCCGCGCCGCATAAAAGGGCCGCTTTTCGAAAACCGGGGCCGGGGGATGCCTGTGGGCATCTTCCCGGCCCCGGCTTTTTTGCGGCTTTGCGGGCCGGCCTGCGCGGCCGCCCGGCTTCGGGCCGGCAGGCACCGGCCTGCGCGCCTTTCCAAACGCCTTGCGCAAGCCCGGTGCGAACCACTGTATTTTGTGTCGAAGAAAAGAAAAGAATCAAAATATGGAAAAAATTCATTGGAAGCTGTTGCAATATATGGAAATATATGGTAAAATCCAAACAGTTCAAAGCACAACCCCTCGCAAAGAGGTAAAACACCGTATGGAGGAATAGAAAATGGAACAGATCAGTTTGCTGATGACAGACCTTGCACCAGAGGTAACAAAGCAGTGCACCGCAGCGCTGGAGCAGCGCGGCATTCGGGTGACCGTGTGCGAAAAGGACGGCCGCAAGGCCCTTGCGGCCATTGAAAAACAGCGGCCCAACGCCGTTTTGCTGGACGCCTTTATGCCCGGGCTGGATGCCATCAGCGTCAAACAGCGCTGCGACGAAAAGGGCATTCAGAACGTTCTGTTCTTCGTGACGGGAAGCTTCACCGACGACGTGCTGGAGAGCGAGATGATGCAGGGCGGCTTTTCGTTCTATTTTCTGAAACCGTTCGATGCCTCCGCCATGGCTGCGCGCGTGATGGCGGCTTTGGGCCGGGGCCAGGCCAGCCACCCGGTGGATGACGAGCGCACCGTGACAGAAATTCTGCATCAAATTGGCGTGCCCGCCCACATCAAGGGCTACCAGTTCCTGCGCGATGCCATTTTGATGACAATGGAGGACGGCGAGTACATCAATTCTGTCACCAAACGCCTGTACCCCGAAATAGCCAAACACAACGGCACCACGGCCAGCCGGGTAGAGCGCGCCATCCGCCACGCCATTGAGGTAGCGTGGGACCGCGGCGATGTAGACACCCTGAACAGTTATTTCGGCTACACCATCCATAACCTGCGCGGCAAGCCCACCAACTCCGAGTTCATCGCCATGATTGCAGATAAAATGCGGCTGGATAAAAAGGCCCACCGCATGGCGTAAAGCCGCGGCGGGGCTGCGTGCAAAATATCTTTGGCCCATGGGCAGGTGCCTGTGGGCCTTTTTGCGCCCGGGCGCGGAATGTGGTAGAATAGGGCGTGCGGCGTGCGGGCGTTTTGGCACAGCGCGCCGGGAAAGGGGCCACAGCCATGTTTTTGATAGGCAACCATGTATCTTCTTCCAAGGGGTACCTTGCCATGGGCAAGCAGGCCGCGAAGCTGGGCGGCAACACCTTTGCCTTTTTTACGCGCAACCCGCGCGGCGGCGCGCAAAAACCGCTGGACGAGGCGGACGCCGCAGCCCTGCGAACCTTTCTGCGGGAAAACGGCTTTGGCACGCTGGTGGCGCACGCGCCCTACACGCTGAACGCCTGCGGCAAAGACGAGGCCGTGCGCGATTTTGCCCACCGCGCCATGGAAGAAGACCTTGCGCGGCTGGAGGCCGCGCTGCCCGGCCAATATTACAATTTTCACCCGGGCAGCCATGTGGGCCAGGGTGCGAAAGAGGGCGTGCGCCTGATTGCCGCGCAGCTGAACGCCATCCTCACGCCGGGCATGACCACCACGGTGCTGCTGGAGACGATGGCGGGCAAGGGCAGCGAGGTGGGCCGCACATTTGAAGAGCTGGCCGCCATTCTGGACAAGGTGCGCCTGAACGAGAAGGTGGCCGTGTGCCTGGACACCTGCCATGTGTGGGACGGCGGCTATGACATTGTGCACGATTTGGACGGCGTGCTGGCGCAGTTTGACCGCGTTATTGGGTTGAACAAGCTGAAAGCGCTGCATGTGAACGACAGCCTGAACCCCTGCGGCGCCCGAAAAGACAGGCACGCGCAGATAGGCGAAGGGCATATTGGGGCCGAAGCCTTTGCGCGCATTGCGCAGCACCCCGTGCTGGCGGGCCTGCCCAAAATACTGGAGACGCCGAACGACGACGCGGGCTGGGCGCGCGAAATTGCCTTTTTCAAGGCGGCCGCCGCGGGCGGCGCGCCGCAAAAACCGCACGGGCAGGCGGAAGGCTGAGCTATGGCTGCAGGCCGCCCAGGCGGCGTTCTTATTCGATACAAACAGGGGCCGGTTTTAAGACCGGCCCCTGTTTGTATAGTGCAGCATGGCAATGCCGTCGGTGACGGTGCATTCCTGCAAATGCAGAAGGCGCGTTGGCATTTCGCCAACAAACAGCCTGCGGCCCGCGCCCAGAATAATGGGCAGCACGCCGATGACGGCCTCATCCACAAGGCCCGCGCGAAGCAGGGCGCTGGCCACCTGCCCGCCGCCGAACAGCCAGATGCCGCCCCGGGCGCGCCGCTTCTGCTCTGCCACTTTTTCGGCAAGCCCGCCGCAGAAAAATTCCACATTCGGCGGCGCATCTGCGGGGCGCGGGCGGTGAGAGGCCACAAGAAAATGCTTTTCTTGCCAGCCGTCTATGTGCTCAATGCCGCAGTCGTCGTATGCGTTGCGGCCCATCACTACGGTGCCGCACCCGGCCAGGAACGTTTCAAAGCAAAACTGCGCCCTGGTGTTCTGCCCTGCGTCCCCGTGGCCGGTTATCCAGGCATAGCCCCCGGCCTTGTCTGCAAGATAGCCGTCCAGGCTGACGGCAATGTTCAAGATAAGCCTGGCCGCCATGCGGCGCCCCCCTTTCTGTGCAAAAAACCTGTGCCCGCGCCGCAAAGGCGGCGCGGGCACAGAGGCAAACCGTGCAAAGCGTATGCGCCTGCGCCTTTACAGCGCGGCCATCTCGGCCTCAATGGCATCCTCGCTGGCGCGCATGGCGGCCAGCGTTTTATCCAGCAGCTCGTCCAGCTCCCAGCCCAGCAGCCCGGCGCCCTGGCGGATAATATCGCGCGAGCAGCCCGCCGCAAAGCGCTTATCCTTAAATTTCTTTTTCAGGCTGGAAAGCTCCATATCTTTACAGCTTTTCGACGGGCGCATGCGCGCAGCCGCGCCAATCAGGCCCGTCAATTCGTCTGTGGCAAACAGCACCTTTTCCATCTGGTGCACGGGCTCTACGTCGCTGCACTCGCCCCAGCCGTGGCTGCACACAGCGTGCACCAGCGCTTCATCTGCGCCAATTTCGGCCAGCAGCTCGGGCGCTTTTTTGCAGTGTTCGTCGGGCCACATCTCAAAATCCACATCGTGAAGCAGGCCCGCAAGCGCCCAAAAATCGGCCTCGCTGCCATAGCCAAGCTCGTTTGCAAACCAGCGCATCACGGCCTCTACCGTGAAGGCGTGCTGCATGTGAAAAGGCTCTTTGTTATATTTTTGTACCAGTTTTACTGCGTCCTGACGCTGCATAGCGCACCTCTCCTTTGTTGCTTCTTTTCTTCTTAAGATACCGCATTGCGCGCCAAAATACAAGCGCAAACGTGCCAAACCACTTGCCTTGCGCCGTTTTCTGTGGTATGCTTTGGCCGGAAAACAAAACTCTCGTGCAGCTGGGCGGATACGGGGAAGCGGGTGCAAATCCCGCGCGGTTCCGCCACCGTGACGCGCCTGCCCGGCAAAGCGGCCTTTGCGCCGTTTTGCCGCCGGGCGCCCAGTCGGGTTACCGTGCCCAGCTTGCGTACAATGCTCACGGGGCAATGGGCTGCGTACAAAAAAGTGCAGCATGGCACCGCGCGCCGCCGCGTGCCGTGCGGCGCCGCTTTGTGCCGCCCTTTCGCTTTCAGCCGGGGCGGCAGGGAAACATTTGCCCGCCATTTCGCAGCGTGCAAACCAAGCCCCCCACGGCAGCCGTCAGGCCTGCCACGGGGGCTTTTTTGTTCCCTGCGCCGCCAGTGGGGCAGGGCCGCCCGGTGCCGCACAGGAAATTTGTGCGCAGCGGCCGCCTTTTTTCGCGGGGCGCTTTTCAAAAGCACCTGCGGCCCATGGGCGGGCCCCCTGCTTAGGGGAGCTTTCTGCGCCGCCCCGGCTTTGGCAAAAGGGTGTTTTGTTTTGCAAAAAACGCCCCGGCACATGCTTTTGGCCGGGGCTGCAAAAAAGAGAGGTAGAAGCGTAACATGAAAAACAACAAAAAAATTGTGCTGGCCGTGGTGGCGCTGGTGGCCGTGGTGGCCATTGCGCTGGGGCTGTGGGTTGCCCTGAAGCCGCAGGCCGCACAGGGCGAAAAAACCATCACCGTGAACGTAGTGTTCGCCGACGGCACACAGAACAGCCACACCATTTCCACCAGCGAGGAATACCTGCGCGGCGCGCTGGAGCAGGCGGCGCTGATTGCGGGCGAAGAGGGTGAATACGGCCTGTTTGTGAAAACGGTGGATGGCGTGACGGCCAACGACGCCAACCAGGAGTGGTGGTGCTTTACCAAGGGCGGCGAAACGCTGGAAACAGGCGTGGATTCTACCCCCATTGCAGACGGGGACACGTTTGAAATTACGCTGACGCAGGGCTATTGAGCCATGGCGCGGCGCGGTGCGGGCGCGGCATAAGGCCCGCGCCGCGCAGCGAAGCACGAAAAAAGGAAAGGGGGCAGGGCTTTGGCCACCACAAAACAGCTTGTGCGCTCGGCGCTGCTGGGCGCGTTTGTGTTCGCGGGCAAATGGGTGCTTTCCGGCCTGCCGAACATCCACCCCGTGGCGCTGCTTTTGCTTCTTTACACCGTGTGCCTGGGCGCGCGCAGCGCGCTGGCGGCCACGGCGGTGTATGTGATGCTGGAGGGGTTGTTTTACGGCTTTGGCGATTGGTGGCTGGCCTATTGCTGGGCATGGCCGCTGTGGGTGCTGGCCGTGCACGCCCTGCGCAAAAACGATTCGGCGCTTTTATGGGCCGTGGCGGCGGGCTTTTTCGGCCTTCTGTTCGAGGCGCTGTTCCTGCCGGTTTATTTGGTGGAGTTTGGCCTGCTGGGCGCGCTGGCGCGCCTTGTTTCGGGCATCCCGTTCAGCGTGGCGCACTGCGCGGGCAATTTTGTCATTGTGCTGGCGCTGTATCACCCCCTGAAGCGCGTGTTTGCCCGGCTTGCGGCCGGGTGAGAAAGGCAAAAAACGCACCAAGGGCGCGTGCGGCCTGGGAAGGCCGCGCGCGCCCTTTTTCTGCCTGCAATTCCGCGCGGCCGCCCGGGCAGGTTTTGCCAAAGCATGCAAAGCCGCATGTTTCATTGAGAAAAAACCGGCGGCCGGGAACAGAACCGGCAAAAAATGCCGCACGCGCCGGGTGGCCGAAATGCGGGAAACAGGGCCGGAAGCTTGCTGTTTCTATGCGCTCGGAATCGTGGTAAAATAAAAGAAAACAGGCGCAAGCGGGGGAAAGAGATGGAGATTTTTTGCCTTTGTGGAATCGACCAAAATGAAAAAATACGGCTGGAGCTCAATGAAGTGATAGACTTCCCCAACAGAACCAGTTATGAGGGAGGCTATGATATCATTTGCACGCTTCAAATTGACATTGGCTGTTATTGTGTAAAATGTGATAGATACTTTTCTGCAACAGGCGCATTATACCGTTTTTCCGAAAAATTGAAAGAATGCTATACAAACCTTTTCGGAAGCGCAGAGTATCGTCTGCGTTTGGAAGATGATTTGTCTTTTGCGGTATCCATGACGTCAAACGGGCATGCACTTGTGAAAGGCAAATTTCAGGAACGCCCTGATGTCAATAATGTGTTCGAGTTTGAAATGGAAACAGACCAGACGTGCTTGCCGACGGTTTTTCAAGGAATAGACAGGTTGCAGGACATTTATGGCGGCATGCAGGGCGTTGGGTGATTTGCCAATGCAAATTCGGGCGCTGCCCGGAAGAAAGCGGCTGAAAAGAATTGCACAAAAGCCGGATTTACCGAAAACCCCAAAGCCGCAGCGTGAGAGAACGTAAGAAAAAGACAAATTGAAAGTTGGCGAAGAAATTCTATGAGCGCATGTACATTGATTGCTTCGGATTTTCCCCTGACGGAAGTTTTACCCGTTGGGGCTTCTCCACTTGAAAGAAACCTTGCTCATGGCGCCATGTATGACGGCGGCGCAGACGGCAACTGCTTTCTGCATTTCTTTCAGGATGTTCAGAACTATACCGGAAAGAAAAATGGAGTCTATCTGGAATGGCACTATACAGAGGAAAAAGCAAAACAAGTGATTGAATATATGAAAAATGCCCTGCAGAATACGCCGTCCATAGAACTTTGGCATGTGTGGTTCATAGACTATTATGAATTTGAGGACAGGCCTGTAATTCATAGGCAAACAGTTTCCATAAATGAACTTACCACAAAACACATCAAGGAAATTGATGATGCGGAAATTTGGAATACTCCCGACAAAATGTATCCGAACAGGCCGTCATTCTATTGCCTGGAAATCAAGCGAGAATGACAGCTTCTCGTTTGTTGAAAAAACAGCAAAGCCGGCCGGGCCAATCAAGCGGTTAAGCTGAACGGCGCATTTCATGCGCCGCCGCCGGCAGCCAAGGCTGGGCGATGGAGGCAAAAAACGCACCAGGGGCGCGTGCAGCCTGGAAAGGCGGCACGCGCCCTTTTTCTGCCTGCAATTCCGCGCGGCCGCCTGCACAGGGCTTTCCCAAGCCTGCCAAGCCGCATGGCCCATTGAGAAAAAACCAGCGGCCGGGAACAGCACCGGCCAAAAGCGGCTGCACGCGCCGGGTGGCGGAAAAGGGGGAAATATGCCGTTTCCATGCTTTTAAAGTTGTGCTAGAATGAAAAAAGAGTCAATCAGAAACGGATGAGGAAACGCCGATGTGTGAAAGATGCGAAAAAGTAAAGCTAAGGGAGGCTTTCCCTACCCCGAAAGCATATCTTGACTGCCTGGCATACATACAGTTTTTGGTGGATAGCGGAAGCTTTCAATTTGAATTTAAGAGTTGTGACACAGATAAAGTAAAAGATGAAAACGGCTGCTGGGCAAATGATGTGATCAGGCACGTAATTAAATGTAAAAATTGCGGGCAGTACTTTGCTTGCACTGCGCTTACATACCGCGGAAGCGGAAGTTTCCGAAAGGGGAAATGACGAATTTCCGCCTGGCGAGGCAGGCGCGGAAGGGGCGTGTGGGGCTGCCCGCACAGGAACGCCGAAAAGGCCTGCGTGCAGAGCGTGACTTGACGCTGAAACAGCCCGCGCCGGTGGCCGAAGAAAATGCGGGCTTGTTTCAACAGCTGATAAGGAAAGTGATTGTGCAGGCAGGAAAAAATAGCTTGCAAGAACTGGATAAGGAGCGATGTGTGATGCCGCAGCATATAACCGTTGCAAATTATAACCCCGAATGGCCGTCAAAATATGTACAAGAGCGGGCCTGTATTACCGGAATACTGAAAGATAACTGCATTTCTATCTACCATATTGGAAGCACATCCGTTCCGGGGCTGGCCGCCAAACCAATTATCGATATTATGGCAGTCGTTAGAAGCCTTGAGAGAGTAGATGCGGTTGCGGAAAAGTTTTCAGACCTGGGTTATGAATATCTCGGTGAATTTGGAATAACGGGCAGACGCTATCTTCGCAAAGGTGGTGACGAGCGAACCCATCAAATTCCAATTTATCTATTCAATCCTCTATAAACCCTGTGTTTTCAAGGCATATCGCCTATTAAATATTCAAACCTTATGTATTTTCCCTTGTTTTTGCCCTTATGAGCCGAAACAAGGGAAATTTTTTATGCTCCGCCGATTACCTTATCCAGTAGTCTTGCGGAAGTACGCTTCGCTTCCCTTGTAGCGTGAGCGTAAATGTTCATTGTGGTACTAACATCAGCGTGTCCGAGTAGTTCCTGCACATCTTTAGGTGCTGCACCGTTTGAAAGCAGATTGCTTGTATAGGTGTGTCTGAGCATATGGAAGTGGAAATCCTCCAATCCCTCCAACTTTTTTCTCGCTGTCCTGCACATAATCCCCACCGTACTCGGTGCTTCAAATGCCCCGTCAGGTCTAAGGCAGACAAAGGATAATTCCT
>PPYF01016743.1_pt1 | contig 79319 bp, 70 predicted proteins | sample 1559871 | NCBI WGS metagenome assembly PPYF01 (sample SAMN08240021, study PRJNA423297) | Human gut metagenome, whole genome shotgun sequencing project.
TTCAGGCAATGAGCTACAACGAACGCTATTTCAATCGAATCCACAAAGGCTTTGGTCAGGTTCAGGATACCTTAGAATCGTACTTTGATTAAATAAAAGATTAGAAAATCAATCTACGAGAAAAATCTATTTACACAAAAAATTTGACAGTTTCAATAAAAAACTTAAGCGACTTATTTTGATCAAGAATTCTTATGTTTATAATTTAAACGGAAAAGCAAATAAAGTTCATAATAAACGTGTTCTACTTAAGCGGGGATTAGCCGTTGATGTCTTACATGGTGGTAAGATTACTAAAGTAGGCAAATATGATTGTTATCAAATTGGTATCAATCAATACATTAAAGTAGCTAATACAGCTTTGAAATAATATAGAAGTAAAAAAGCAATACAAGTTTAACCAAACTTGTATTGCTTTTTCGTTGAAAAATATTTGTAATTAAAAGAATTAATAATTTGTATGGTTAGTGAAGTAACGATAATCCTTGCTCTTGTCAAAGATTACTGCACGTGCATTTTCACCGTTTGAGATTGAGAAGATAACGTCAGGATATTCTTCTTTAACTTCGTCTTCTACAAGACCTCTAAGCATTTCGTTGTTAGCTAAAACAGAACCAGTTAAAGCAATCTTCATTGGCTTTGGATCTTCGTAACGGTTCAAACCAATAATAATGTCACGAGCTAGTAAGTGAGCTTGTTCCTTGATAACTGCAACTGCGTGCTTATCTCCAGCATCAGCAAGTTTAGCAACGTGAACAGCCATACCAGCAACTTCTGGGTTAGACATCTTGTAGAACTTAGCATTACATTCATCCATGTGTTCAACATTGAATAATTTGGTGAACATATCGATAAGACCATTTTCTTCACGCTTGTCCCAGCTAAGAAGAGCAGATTGCATAGCTGCACGAGAAATGGCATAACCTGAACCTTCGTCGCCCAAAATGTTACCGTAACCACCAACAGCGATTAAGTGACCATTTTGCAAACCATTATAAACAGAACCAGTACCAGCGATAACTAAGGCACCATCGTCACCTTCAAGACCAGCGTAAAGTGCAAGAAGTGAGTCAGTAATTGCACGAGTTGGCAAGTTGTTGATTCGTGATGAAATGGTTGCTGCAACTTCTGGGGCGTTACCTACGACTGAAAGACCTGCAATACCAACAAGTACGCGCATGCAGTCGCCATCAATCTTGTCTAACAATTCATTGATTGTATTAGAGATGTTAGTAATTCCGCCTTCGTAGTCAGCGTTAATTTGACCTGGACCGCCTTCGGCACGACCAAGTTCTTTGCCATTTTCGTCATATGCGATTGCAGTTGAGTGAGTACCACCTGCATCGACACCAATTTGGTATTTAAGAGCCATATTCAAATCTTCTTTCTGTTATTAATTTATCCGAATGATAACGTATACATTTTATTACATTTTTGGGTGATTGGTCCAGCATTATTTTTGCTGTTAGCGTTATCATGCCTGCTTTTTATCCAATTATTAATAAAATTATAATAGTTAAGAGGCTAATTAGGATACCAACTAAGAATATCCACGGGATATAAACGAGGGTAATTTTATGCTTTCCTTTACTCAATGAAAAGTTTAAAAAGGTATTCATAAATAGAATTTTATTTTTATTTATGATTTTACCATTATCTAGAACTAACCAATTGAAGTTATTAGGAATAGTGGAATTCATCGTCATGGTTTTGTTAATAGTGAAAGTATTAGATTTGATGACTAAAGGGGAAGTTTGCCTAATAACTGGCTGTTTTTTATTGAAAATACTCATTTCATGATTAAGTCTTTGGACATTCAAACGCCAAATACTAGCAGAGGTTAGGTTTAAATTATTATTTTTTAGAGTAAATACTATTTGAATACGTTGCCCCCGTTGTTTACTGCCGAGATTAATTAAACGAGTGTTTTGGTCGCGAACATCTAGATTGATGCTTTGACCATTAACATACATATTAGTCGTATTTTCATCAATTTCACCAGGTAATTCAATGTAGTATGAGTCATCGGTTTGCGGTCTAAAATTGAAGACGACGCGACTTTCTTTGTTGTGTTTCTTTTTAGAATATTGCATCCAACCGCCGTCCCAACTAGAAACATTAATTTTTTTAGAATCAGGCCAAATGACATTATGGAAAAGCTGAGCTTTAGAACCTGTAGCAGCTTGAAAAAATTTATTTTGGTTAATAGTGATGTTAGCTGGATCAAATTTAATCTTTTTAGTTTTGTTTGGCGATAAAAACAAAAGTGATGCTGCATCGGGATTTTTCATTAGAATTAGTTGATTTAATCTTTTTTGAATTAAGTAATCCCCTACATCGATTCGATGGTTAGAATTATCATATTTCATCTGCTTATTAGATTTAAGGGGAGTAATATCATCATTAGGTAAAATATAATATTTAATTCCAAATAGGTCATCAGTAATTGGAGTACTACCAAAGTTAGTATAAGAATTGCTGTTGTTTAAAAAGCCGAAGTTATCTAGCAACTTTAAAATATTTTGATCAGAAATTGAATTGAAATTGCTAATACCATAGTAGTTGGCGCTAAAAGGATCATCATCTGAACGATAAAAAGTTTTTTCAGTTCGATATAAGTTATCGTCGATTTGTTTTTCATATTGGGTAACTTGGGCCGTATTTTGAACAAAATTTTGATAGTCAGCATCTTTTTGATAGGCTAAATTTCCAAGTGATAGTACCAAATTGACGATTAATTCAAGTTCTACAACTAAGTAAAAGAATGGGGCGGCTAAGCTGTGCTTACGATAGATTAAGGAAATAAATAAAAGAGCAAGTGCTAGAAATGCACCTGAAGCGATTAATGCGTCTTGAGTTAAAAATGCAAAATCTTTTTGATTAAAAAGCCAAAAAATAATTAATCCAATAGCTAAAATAGCTAAGATTCCTATTTGCCAGAGATAAATTTTCTCCGTTTGTTTTAGAGCGATGATGGCTAAATTTAAACTAAAGAAAATTAATACAAAGCTAAAGCGACCGGGATACCAGACGGGGAATTGACCTAAATGCCACAGTAGAACTAGTGGCGTCCAGAAAAGGGATGCGATTAAAAATATTAATAATAGGCCGTTAGCTAATTTTCTTTGCCAAGTAATTTGTTTTCTTAAAAAGTAAAGAATAGTAAGTAAAACGAATGGTAAGGCAATATAAATACTGGGCATCCCTTCCTGCATTTCATGGAAGTTATAGGCACCTGCAGCAAGCTTAGCTAGTTCTTCATAAGGTGGAAATTGAAAATTCAGCGACCATTGTGCAGAAGCCGTTGCCTTACCTTGAAGCATTTCAATGAAAACAGGTAGCAACATGAATGCATCTAAAAATGAACCAAGTACGCTTCTTTTTAGATATTCTATAAAAATTGCCCCACGTTTATCTTTATTGATGAAGAAAAGCTGAGTTAACAAGTATAGCAATCCGAAAAATAGTGCCATAAAAGCAGTATAAAAATTGGTAAACCATAGTAAAAAAGTAATCAAGATTAGATGATTTTTCTTACCGTTTAAAACTCGGTCAATTGCTTCAATTAATAAAGGTAATAGTAAAACAGAATCAAGCCACATCAAATTATAGTGGTTAGAAACAACATAACCTGATAGTGCATAGGCTGCGCTGGCAGCTAAAGCGTAAAAGTCATTAATTTTTTGTTTCCAGTAATAGTAACTAGTCAATCCAGCTGTAGCAATTTTTAATGTGATGATTAATAAAATTGCTTTTGGTAAAAAGTGTTGCGGAAATACAAATAATAATAGATTAAAAGGACTAAGTAGATAATAAGCATCTGTGGCTAGCATCGAATTACCTAATCCATTTGAAAAAGTATAGATTAAATTAAATGGGTGAGTAAATAAGTTGTGTCTAAAAAATGCAAGAAAGTCAACATATTGTTGTCCCAGATCAACCGTTAAAACACCATTTTTAGTATAAAAAAAGTAACTAAAAAAGATTAATCCCGGTAAAATAAAGCTCATTAAATAAAGTATTTTTTCTTTCTCTAATAAATTGTGCGTAATAAAAAATTTCTTCATCTTAAGATTTGTCTAATCTCCATTCTCAATCGTAGAATTAACGTTCAGTTTTTGTTAAAATACATACAGTTTTAGTGAGGGAAGATTTACGTGGACTATTTTAGAAAAAACAGTGGGACTGGTTCAAATAAACAGTCCTCAACACCAATAAGAATGCGAATCATTCTGGGTGTGATCCTCGTACTTTTTGCGATGCTGATAGGGCAGCTTGCATATTTGCAACTGGTTTATGGTTCTCGCTTTAAAGCCGAGGTACAGCAGTCTGATTCCACAGTTGTATCAAATCAAGTGCCTCGTGGTGTAATGTATGACGCCAAGGGACGAGTATTAGTAGGTAATAAAGCAACTAATGCGATTACTTATACTAAAAGTGCATCGACTACGACGGCGCAAATTTACCAAATTTCGAACGCTTTGAGTAATTATATCAATATTACTGATGAAAAGCCGACAAAGCAAATGACGGCTGATTACTACTTAGCAGATGAAAAGAATAATACCAAAATAGAATCATTATTGCCTAAATCAGCTAAGGTTGATGCTGGCGGCAATAAGAAGACTAATTCTGAAGTTTATCAAGCTGAATTAGCGTATGTTGAAAAAATGAATCCTAAGCTGACTGAAAAACAGAAAACAGCAGCTTTGATCTTCAATAAGATTTCAGGAGCCTACACTTTATCAACTATTTATATTAAAAATAAAGGTTTAACGGATAGAGAAATTGCTCAAGTAGGTGAACACTTGTCAGAACTTCCAGGTGTAGGTATCGGAACTGACTGGCAAAGATCATATCCAAATGGTTCATCAATTCAAAGTATTATCGGTTCAGTTTCAACTGAAAAATCTGGTTTGCCTAGCGATAACTTACAGTACTATTTAAGAAATGGTTACTCTAGAAATGATCGTGTTGGTACGTCATATCTAGAAGAAGAATATGAACCGCTTTTAAAAGGTACGAAGTCAACTAGTCAGGTAACTACTAAATCAAATGGTAATATTCAACAAACCAAGACTGTTTATAACGGTCAAGCTGGTGCAAGTTTGATGTTAACTATTGATGCCAAGTATCAAAAGCAAGTTCAAGCTGCTTTAAAGCGTGTTTATAGTTCTGCTGAAGCAGCAGGTGCTGCACGCTATTCTAATGGTGCGTATGCTGTAGCAATGAATCCTCAAACTGGTGCGCTTCTCGCTGTTGCCGGTATTAATAGAAATACTAATACTGGTAAAACTACGGATAATGCGTTAGGCGTAATTAACCAATCATTTGTTATGGGGTCCGTTGTTAAAGGAGCGACTGTATCGGGTGGTTTAATTAATAAAGTAATTACACCAACAAATAATACTTTACCTGATACACCAATTTACTTGCCAGGTTCTCCAGTTAAGAAATCAGTTTATCCAGTAGGTACTTTCAGTTCTCTTGATGCAGAAACCGCTTTGGAAGTTTCCAGTAACATTTACATGATGCACTTAGCTATGAATTGGGTTGGTGCTAAGTATGTACCTAAGACTTATATTCATATGCCAAATAATTCATTTGACATTTTACGTCGTAACTTTGCAATGTTTGGGTTAGGACAAAAGACTGGTGTTGACTTACCAGGTGAAGTTTCAGGTATTCAGGGTAAGTCATTTAACGCTAAAGGTAATATTTTATCAGGTTCTGTACTTGACTTGGCCTATGGTAACTATGATGCATATACGCCAATTCAACTTGCGCAATATGTATCAACTATTGCTAATGGCGGCTACAGAATGCAGCCATATATTGTGCAATCTGTAGGTAAGACAAGTAAAGATGGTAAAAAGATCTATATTAATTACAATAAAAAGCCAAATGTTCAACAATCCATTCCATGGACTCCAGATGAGCTTAACGTTGTAAGACAAGGGTTTTACCGTGTAGTTCACGGTACTAACGGTTGGGGTACTGCTCACCCATTGAAGAATGTTAAACCTTCAATTTCAGGTAAGACCGGTACTGCTCAAACTTTCTATTACGATGCAGAACATCCTAATAGAAAGCACAACATTGAATTAATCAATGCAACTTTCATCGGTTATGCTCCATCTAATAATCCAAAATTGGCAATCGCAGTTGTATTCCCAGGACTTGATCCTGATGGCGAAGGTACATATACTTTGCAGGTTGCTAAAGCAATGGTTCAAGATTATTTCAAGCTTCATTCCACAAAATAAGTAATTAATACTGGTCAAATTGCTTGAAAAATGCTATTCTAGTACAGTCAGAATAAAAGTGTAGGTGGTGAAAAAAATGGCAGATAACATCATTTTAGAAGTGCCTGCTACTTTTTTATTTTTAGGTGAAAAATGAAAAAATCAGAAATAAGAAAAATACAAATAAAAAAATTAAAAGAATTTGCTACTACTGAAGAAAAGAAAATCGAAGATGCAGTTTTATTAGAAAAGTTAATGGGGACTGATCTAATAAAAAATAGTCAAACTATTGGTGTAACTGCCTCCATGCCTTTTGAAGTAGATACCTCTGAATTGATCGCTCGTTTATGGGATCTAGGAAAAGAAGTCTATTTAGCAAAAGCAAGAACTGATCAAAATCACACTTTAGATTTTCTCCACTACACTTATATGAGTAAATTAGTTAAATCTAAATTTGGTGTTGAAGAAATTGCTGATGAAAATGCTAAAGTGAATAATGAGCTTGATTTAGTAATTGTTCCCGGTCTTCTTTTTGCCACTGATTCGCATGTTAGAATTGGCTTTGGTGGCGGCTACTATGATCGTTTTTTAGCAAAATATAATCCTAGAACGATTTCTTTAGTTAATACTCCAATGCAAACTGCTACCTCAGATTGGCTAGTAGAAAAAACAGATGTCCCGGTTCAAACGATTGTGACAACTGATAGAATCTATTAAAATAATTGAAATAACTAAATTAAGGGGATTGTAAATGAATCGAAAAATTAATTTGTCACAATCATTTGTGACTTTAGGGATTTTGATTATTTTAGTAGTGGTCTTTTTAGTTGAAGTGTTTCTTGGCGGATCTGAAAATGTCAATGTATTGATGAAAATGGGGGCCATGAATAATTTTGCTGTAGTAGCAGGGCATCAATGGTGGCGTTTGTTTACAGCACAATTTCTGCATATTGGGGTAATGCACCTTGTTTCTAATGCAGTAATTATTTATTACATGGGCCAATATATGGAACCAATTATGGGACATACCAGATTCTTAGTGACATATTTATTAGCCGGAATTGGTGGGAACTTAATGAGTTTAGCCTTTAGTGCTGATAGAGGTTTAAGTGCTGGTGCTTCTACCGCTTTGTTTGGTCTCTTTGGTGCAATGACTGCGATCGGACTACGTAATTTTCGAAATCCAATGATCAGCTATTTGGGTCGACAAGCTTTGGTTTTAGCTTTAATTAATTTGGCACTGGATATCTTTGTTCCAGGAATTGATATTTGGGGACATATTGGTGGCTTAATTGCTGGATTCTTACTGGCAATTATTCTAGGAGATCGTGTCATGAAGACTTACAATCCAAAATGGCGTGTCTTAGCTGCTGCCGTTTTGGTTGTTTATGTAGTGTGGACTGTTAGAACAGGAATGGTTATCAACTTCTAATGAAAACTTTATACGATGTACAACAGCTTTTAGAAAAATATGGCATTTTAGTTCATGTCGGTAAAAGAATTTGGGATATTGAATTGATGGCCCTTGAACTTGATAATATTAATCATGCCGGACTAATTGATCATCATGATTATATGATGGCTAAATTGATCTTAAGTAGAGAACATCGAATTGAAGAACTAAAAGAGAGGAAAAAGGATAGCAAGTAAATTAGTTTAGCGGTATCATTATATTTGTAAGTTTTTATGAAAGGGCAGATTAGAGTTTATGTCGAGTTTTTTGATTGTCTTAGATATTATTTTATTAATCATTGTGTTGATCATCATTGGTATTTGGGGATGGAATAAGATCCAAGCCAAATCATTGGGTGGTGAATTGACTAATGAAGAATTCAAGAAGGGCATGCGTAAGGCACAAATCATCGATCTGCGTGAAAAAGAACCTTTTAAGCGTAAGCATATTGAGGGGGCACGCAATTTGCCATATACAATGCTTAAGTATCAATATGGTGAGCTTAGAAGCGATTTGCCAGTATATCTTTATTCAGACTCAAATACAATTACTTTGAGAGCTGCCCGCTTTTTGAAGAAGAAGGGCTTTGTTTCTATCCACTGGCTCAAAGGCGGTTTTGAAGCTTGGGACGGTAGAACTAAGAAGTCAAAATATTAATAGAGAAAGACACATTTGGGGACTTTTGGCCTAAATGTGCTTTTTTGTATCAAAATTGAAAAGATGGTTTTATGCAAAAAGTATTAGCGATTGTGGGTCCGACAGCTATTGGAAAAACTGATTTGGCCATTTCTTTGGCGCAAAAGTTAAACGGTGAGATCATTTCTGGTGATTCTATGCAAGTTTATCAAGAAGTAGAAGTGGGGACTGCGAAGGCAACAAAAGAAGAACAGGCGGAAGTTAAGCATTATTTAGTTGATAATCGCTCGGTTTTTGATGAATACTCTGTTAAGGATTTTGTTGATGAAGCAAAAAAAGCAATTAGTGAAGTAGCTAAAAAGGGAAAATTACCAATTTTGGTTGGTGGCACCGGTTTTTATGTGAATGCTTTACTTAATGAAATGCAATTAGGTGAAAAAAATGACGAAGAGCGCGGGACTTCACAGAAATGGGAAGATTATCTTAAAGAACATGGTGCAGAAAAATTGTGGCAGATTTTAAATGAAAAAGATCCTGCGGCTGCGGCTAAAATTCCTGTGCCTAATTCACGTAGAACGATGCGTGCTTTAACTGTAATTGATCGAACAGGAAAAAAGTTCTCAGAACAACAAAAAAAGATAAAGCCGAGATATGATTATTTGATTATCGGGCTTAATTCTGATCGCCAAGAGATCTATCGTAGGATCAATTTACGTGTAGATAAGATGATGGGGAAAGGGATGCTCGAAGAGGCAAAGTTTATTTATGATAACCGTGATAAAGAGCATCAAATTTTACAAGCAATTGCTTATAAGGAATTTTTTCCATATTTTGATGGAGAAAAAAGTTTGGAAGATTGTATAACGCAGTTAAAGACTGCCTCTAGACGTTATGCTAAAAGACAATTGACCTATTTTAGAAATCAATTACCAATTCAATGGTTTGACCCATTGAATGACTTAGAATGTGAACAAAAGATTATTAATAAAGTTAGGGAATGGGAAAATGGATAATTTACCAGATAAATTACAAAAGATTGTTAAAGAAGTTGATCATCAAATCGCTCCTAAGTTAGAAGAAATTGAAGATCAAATTGTTTATAATCAGGCAAAAGTTTTAAAAGCTTTTCAAGATAATAATGTAGCAGAAGCTGACTTAAATGGTGCTACTGGTTATGGCGATGACGATATTGGCCGCGACAAGCTGGATAAAGTTTATGCGCAAGTTTTTGATACAGAAGATGCGCTAGTTCGTCCGCAATTTGTATCTGGGACGCATACGCTTTTTACTGCTTTAAGTGGAAATTTGAAATATGGTGATACCTTAACTTATTTGACGGGGATGCCTTATGATACTTTACAAAAAGTGATCGGGCTGACTGATGATAAGCGAGGTACTTTAGCTGAAAAAGGCGTTAAGTTCTCATATGTTCCATTAAGCGATGAAAATTTAATCGATTATGATGTAGCTGAAAAGATCCTTAAGCGTGATCAGCCTAAGATGGTTGCTATTCAACGGTCTCGTGGTTATTCAACTAGAAAAACTTTTACGGTTGAACAAATCAAAGAAATGATAAGTTTTGTAAAAAAGGTTAGCCCAAATAGCATTATATTTATCGATAATTGTTACGGCGAGTTTGCGGAAAAACATGAACCAACTGAATATGGTGCAGATTTAATGGCAGGGTCTTTGATTAAAAATGCTGGAGGTGGTCTAGCTAAGACCGGTGGATATATTGTCGGTAAAAAAGACTTAGTTGAAAATGCTAAATTGCAATTAACCGCTCCTGGTTGTACCGATGAAGGGGCTACAATTGGACATTTACACGATCTATATGAAGGATTTTTCTTAGCTCCAAATGTAACTGGCATGGCTGAAAAAGGAATGATTTTTGCAGCCGCATTATTTGAAAAAATGGGACTAAATGTAACTCCGGCGTGGGATGAAAAACGTAGTGACATTATTGAAACAATTATCTTTAATGATCCTGAAAAGATGATCAAATTTGTTCAAGAAGTACAGAAGAACTCACCTATCGATTCATTTGTAACTCCTGAAGCAGTTCACATGGAAGGTTATGAGGATAAGATCATTATGGCTGCTGGTAATTTTGTATCAGGGTCAACGATTGAATTTTCAGCAGATGGTCCGATTAGACCGCCTTATGCAGTGTATATGCAAGGTGGTTTAACTTATGCGCATGATAAGGTAGCAATTATTAATTCGGTTCGCGATACATTTTTTAACAAAAAGTAAAGTTTGATAAAAATCAGTAGACCAATTTGACTTTTTTTAATTGGTCTGCTATTGTATTAGACGGTTCTAGGAGATAAAAATTAATCGTAGGACCAGACCAATTTTATATTTTTTGTTTTTATAGGTGGATAAATACTATGAGTAAACAATACACTGCAGAAGAAATTAAAACAGAAGTTGAAGATAAGAACGTTAGATTTTTACGTTTATGCTTCACTGATATTAACGGTACTGAAAAGGCAGTTGAAGTACCAACTAGTCAATTAGATAAAGTATTGACCAACGACATTCGCTTTGACGGATCATCAATTGATGGATTTGTTCGTCTTGAAGAAAGTGACATGGTTCTATATCCAGACTTTTCAACTTGGTCAGTATTACCATGGGGTGATGAACACGGCGGCAAGATCGGTCGTTTGATTTGTTCAGTTCACACAACTGATGGTAAAGCTTTTGCAGGTGATCCAAGAAATAACCTGAAACGAGTTATTGGTGAAATGGAAGATGCAGGCTTTGATGCATTTGACATTGGTTTTGAAATGGAATTCCACCTCTTCAAGTTAGATGATAATGGTAACTGGACTACTGAAGTTCCAGATCACGCTTCATACTTTGATATGACTTCAGATGATGAAGGTGCACGCTGCCGTCGTGAAATTGTTGAAACTTTGGAAGATATGGGCTTTGAAGTTGAAGCTGCTCACCACGAAGTAGGTGATGGTCAACAAGAAATTGACTTTAGATTCGACAATGCTTTAGCAACTGCTGATAGATGCCAAACCTTTAAGATGGTTGCTCGCACCATTGCTAGAAAGCATGGTTTGTTTGCTACATTTATGGCTAAGCCTCTTGAAGGTCAAGCTGGTAACGGGATGCACAACAACATGTCACTCTTTAAGGGTAAGAAGAACGTATTCTACGACAAAGATGGTGAATTCCACCTTTCAGATACTGCTCTTTACTTCTTGAATGGTATTTTGGAACATGCTCGTGCAATTACAGCAATTGGTAACCCAACTGTTAACTCATACAAGCGTTTGATTCCAGGTTACGAAGCACCTTGTTACATTGCTTGGGCTGCTAAGAACCGTTCACCACTTGTTCGTATCCCAAGTGCTGGTGAAATTAACACTCGTTTGGAAATGCGTTCAGCTGATCCAACTGCTAACCCATACTTATTACTTGCTGCATGTTTAACTGCTGGTTTAAACGGTATTAAGGAACAAAAGATGCCAATGAAGCCAGTTGAAGAAAACATCTTTGAAATGACTGAAGAAGAAAGAGCAAAGAAGGGTATTAAGCCATTACCAACTACTCTTCACAACGCAGTTAAGGCATTTAAGGAAGATGATTTAATTAAGAGTGCATTAGGTGATCACTTAACTTGCAGCTTTATTGAATCCAAGGAATTGGAATGGTCTAAGTATTCACAATCAGTTTCAGATTGGGAACGTCAACGTTACATGAACTGGTAATTCTAAGCATAGATAATAAATAAAGAGTTTGAGAATTTTCTCAAGCTCTTTTTTAGTATCTCTTTAACTGTGCACGATCATTGAAATAATTCTTATAGGCCAAATATCCTGCAATAACAGCACCCAGGCCTGTAGCAGATAAAAGCATGAAAGTAACCATGATCTGATATTTGATTGCATAAACTGGATTAACACCGGCAAAGATTAAGCCAGACATCATACCGGGCAGGTTAACTAGACCAACAGTTTTAGCAGAATCAATCGTTGGCTGCATCGCAGTTTTAATACCTCTTCTTAAAATTGTCATACTAGCTAGTTTGGGTGTGGCACCTAAAGCTAATTTTTCTAATACTTGTTGTCGTTGATCTTGAAAACTATCATGAATACTCTTGTAACACAAACCAATTGCAACCATTTCATTTCCAGCAATCATCCCTGTAATTGGAATAATTTGCATTGGTTTAAGCTGAATGGTTTTAGAGATCAATAGGACCCCAAGAGTCACATATGTCCCGACAAGTAAAGCAATGAATGATTGCATAAACTTACGATCAGGATTAGGATCACGCTTATTAGCGTTCCATGATGCATTAAAAATGATTAAAATGGTGATTGCAATGGTAAAAAAAGCATTATTAACGTGGAAAATATACTTCAATGCATATCCAACAATGACTAGTTGAATAATTGCCCGAACTACACTATAGAGAACGTCTTTAGTTAATCCTAATTTTTCTTTACAAGAAATACCAACTGAAATTAGCACTAAACTGAAGGCTAACAGAAGTGACCAATTGCTAACGGCTAAACTTTTCATCTGTTAAAACTCCTTTAGAAATTACAATAGTATGATGAGCAGAACGTAATTCTTCATTATCATGTGTAACTTGGATAATCGTAGTTCCTTGCTGATAAATATTGTTAATAAAATCATGAACAATATTTTTACTATTTTCGTCAAGTCCCGTGGTAATTTCATCTAGTAATAAAACTTTAGGTTTAAATAGTACATTACGGATTAAGGCCACACGCTGTTTTTCACCACCTGAAAGTTGATCGACATTTTTCTTGAGATCATCTTCATCAAGCAATACTTTTTTTAAGGCAACAATTACTTTTTCTTGATTGAATGGCCTATTTCTAACAATAAAAGGAAATTCTAAATTATCTTTTACTGTTTTACCGAATAATACAGGCTGCTGAAAACAATAAGATACTTGTTTACGGTATTTTTCTGGGGAATATTCATTGATGTTTTTATCCCTAAAATAAATGTTTCCTGAAGTTGGACTGATTAAATCAGCGATAAGTTTTAAAATAGTACTTTTACCACTGCCTGATGGACCTGTAATGGTCAAATAATCATTTTCTTTAATTTTTAAAGTTAAATTCTTGATAATATTTTTGTCATCAATAGTTAAATTAATATTTTTTAGTTCTAATAACATTGGCATAACTTCTTTCTATTCTTTTTAACTATACTTCTTTATAAAACCTTTTTAGCAATCTTTACCAAATTTAAACCAATTAAACACTGCAAAATCGCTTAAAATGCTTTATAATGATAAAAAACAACGGTAAATAATATCCCTAAGATTGCTTTTAGGGATATTTTTGTATTTACATTGAGATTTGGAGTTTTTGAATTGAGTAGAAAAATATTCGCAATGATTTGTTTAATAACCGCTACAGTGGGAATAACAGCATGTAGCAATAATTCTGGTGCTGAAAATAATAAACAAGTTAAGCAAACTCAGAAGAAGACTTCACCCAAGCTAAGAGTAAAAGAATTAACTAATCCTGAGCAAGCGAGCGCATTAACAACTTATGCAGCTATTAAATATAAAGGTCGTTGGCAGGAAGTTTATCAAAAGGCGGATAAAAATAAGTTATATGTAAGCTTAAAAAGTAGAGTTGGTTTTAAGCATTTTAACAAAGGAAAAGGCTACATCTACGAAGTTAGTGGTAATGGCAAAGAAAATGCTACTTTCTATACTTTTGATAAACGAACTGTGTATTTTTATTCGCGTCAAAAGAGAGTCGGGAGTGCCAGCTTAGATGAAATTATTTCTTTTTTGAATAAAGAAAAGAAAGTGCAAAACGTAAAGTCTTTAGCTAAGAAAACAGAATATGCAGCTGCAATTACTTCTGATAAATATGGAATCAAGGGTGATAATGGGCTAGTCAATGTACCTAAAAACTTAATTGGAACATGGTATAACAGAAGAGGCAAGAAGTTGGTTATTACAGCTCATACAGTTGCTGGTAAGGAAATTCATAGTATTGCTAGTGGTGGCTTAGTAACTGATTATTTTGCACAAACAAAGGATTGGTCACGAGCTAGAATAGAAAATATTAACGGCGTTGATTGTTATCATGTTCAAGAAATAAATGCTCAAGATTTTGGTATATTATATTCAATGCAGAAAAAAGGAAAGAATGATGCGATAGCTACATATAGTGTTGATACCGGTAGCTATACAGGTTCATATTGGAAGAGTAAAAAAATTGCTCAAGAAAATGTTACTGCAAAGTTTAAGAGTTTAAAGTAAGTTGTAAATTTTAGATAATAATAATGTAAAGGTTTGGACAACATCGTTTTTTATAATATTATTAGCGCATAGAGATAGATTTAAAATAGAAAGAGGAATTCTTTTGAAACGTAAATTAACTGTATTGGTTGCCATTTCCGCTGCTTTGACTTTAGCAGGATGTAGTCAAACTTCACAAGGAAATAGTCAACCTCAACAATCAAAAACAAGTAAAGTTTCTAAAAACAATTCAAATACTTCGAGTTCTTCAGAATCTGGTTCAAAAAATAATAACCAAAATAGTAATGACAATAATTCTACTAAACTTTCTGCAGAAAATATGGATTACAAGACTACTGCCAGTGCAATCACTGTTTATGCTGCACAAAAGTATGGTGATTCATGGGAAATTGCTATGAATGCTGCTAAAAGCAACAACTTGGGCGTGGCATTTAGAACTAAGAGTGCAACAGGCATTTCTTCTGATAATAATGGTTATGTCTATGAAGTTAGTGGTACTGGTAAAAGCAGTAATGCTCGTTATATGTTAAAAGGTGACGGTGCAGGTAAGGAAGTTACAATCTTTATTAAGCAACGTAACCTAGGTACTACAACTTTGAACGAAATAGTTAAATACATTAACGATAATAACGATGTTAAAACTGTTCAAGATTTAGCTAAGAATGCGCAATTAGATGTTAAACTTGAAGGCAACGAAGATAGTAATCAAGCTTCATCATCAGAAAGCGTAATTCCATCAGAACTTCAAGGTACGTGGTACACTGCTGATACAGGCAATGGTAATATTGATACTTTGACTGTTTCAGGTGATAAGATCAATGATGAAGCGGGCTTTAGCATGAATGTTAAGAAGGAAAATACTGATAAAGCTGATTTAGATTCATTGTCAGGCTACATGAAGCAAACTACTATTAATGGTATTAAGTTCTACAGCTTCACTAATATGGGTCAAGAACCAGGACAAGGTAGCACTTACTTAGCTCGTCATACTGAAAATGGTCAAGAAGTAATCGTTTCAGCTAACTCAAAGGGTACTACTAATGCAGTTTACTGGAAGAGCAAAGACTTGGCTAAGCAAAATGCCAATAAACAATTTAGCGATTTGAAGTATTAATTGAAAAACTGAATATAATAAAAACGGCTCTTTGTCAAATCCTGTTGATAGAGAGTAAATGAATAGAATCAGGCAGTCATTAAAAGGCTGTTTGGTTCTTTTTTTTATAACTGGAATACTTACGCTTGTTGCGTCTTCGACCTTTGAGCTTAAGTTTGTGCATCCAGTGTCGAACTACTCGATCTGTAACGGCATAGCCTTCTTTTCGCAATTGCATAGCTACACGAGGATAGCCATAACGTCTTTGATGATAATCGAAGATTTCTTTCATTCTGGATAAGAAACCTGGTTTCTTTCTCTTAGGCTTATATTTAGGCTTGATAATGTTGTAGTAAGTACTGCGAGCTATTAAAGGCAGATCTTTATTTTGAGCCAAGACTGTAAATATATAGTCCAAGCTAACCTTGAATTCTTGCCTTAGTTCAGTGACTGCCCGAGCTATTTCTTGTGATGTTTCTGATCCAAGGCGTTTAGTTTTTTTACGTAGGCATTGACGATACGCAATTTCAAGTTGAGTTGCTGGATCCGCTTCTATAAATCTTTGCGCGATGTTTGGGATTGCTTCTTCTGACTCATGAACAGAATGCCGTCCTTTCTTCTTGATAACGACATTATAGCCATTTTTCTTATATTCGCGAATCCAATTATACAAGATACCATTGCTTCTTAGTCCCAGATCTAAAGACAACTGATTAATTGAATTATTACCAGTTAATGCTCTAACAATGGCTTTTTCCTTAAATTCTTTGGTAAACAATTCCTTAGATTTATCATAGATTTCGATTCCGTGACGATCTATTAAATTAACCATATATTGTAGGGTAGAACGATTTAATTTTATTTCAGAGGCGATTACCGATAAAGATTTATTTCCATTTCTCCAATCATTATAAATTTTAAGTCTTTGTTTTTTGTTTAATTTGGACATAGTAAACATTCTAAGCTAAATAGTGAATTAGTTATCCGACGGGATAATTGATTCACTATTTTTATTCTCTTGTAGAATTTAAGTAGTAGTAAAACTATATGTCATTGGGGCTTTAGACACTTGATGTCGCATAATAAACTGGCAGTTTTGCTTGAGTTTTCAGGAGTCTCTTCGAAGAATGTGGACACTTAGATGTCGAGTTTAGAAAATTAGATCTGATTTCTTAAGTAAATACGTTTTACTACTTGAGCTTAGGGGGTTATATTATGCAAGTTACTTTTGGAATTGATGTAAGCAAGTCGAATTCTACTGTTTGCGAACTAATTGGTGAAAGTAAAAATGAACTTACTATTACCAATGATCGTCCTGGTTTTATTCAATTACTTCATGAGCTGGCTGCTTTTTCTAAACATCCACAAATTATTTTTGAAGCTACCGGTGTTTATTCACGCAGACTGCAGGCTTTTCTTGAAGACTACGGCTATGAATATGTTATTCTTAATCCGCTTAAAGCCAAAAAAGAGATGAATATGGGGCTACGCTACAACAAGACCGATAAAACTGATGCTTATCATTTAGCTTTAATTCAAAGACTTTATCGCCATCCGGTTAATCAAAGCGAATCCCAAACTTATAAGCAGCTTAATGCTTTGAGCCGCTTCTATGACCAGCTGACAAGTGACTTGGTAATAGCTAAAAATCGACTTCACCAAGCTCTACAATCAACCTTTCCCGAAATTGAAAACTTATTTTCTATTGCTAGAGGTAAGAATTATTGGCACATAGTTGCTCGTTATCCTCATTGAAATTATTAACTGGTTGATGAAATTGAAAGGCATCGCTTTTAATCATGCACAAAGGACAACAGATAAACTAATTGAATTAGCTCATTTAGCTTATCCAGTTGTTTCTTGCTCTGACATAGAAGTCCAGCAAGCACAATATTATGCCCGAAGACTGCTTAATCTAAGCAATCAACGTCAACGTATAATTACCAAAATAGTTAAACTCGCCAAAACTTTGCCTAATCATGACTTAGAAAACCTAGAAAGCATTCCAGGCTTTGCACAGACCACTGCAGTTAGAGTTTTAGCAGAGTTAGGAGATTTACGCAGATTTAGTAATCCTAATAAAATCAATGCTTTTATCGGAATTGATCCAGACTAATCAGAACCATTTATGCCCTGATTATCAATGATCAACCATATGATTACAACGTAGCCACACATAATCAAAAAGACTTTAGTCGTAATTAATTGATCAAGTACATTATAACGCTAAGCCCAAAAATCAGATATGGATCTGGGCTTATTTGTCGTGTCTAACTAAAAAAATAAATCGACACTAAAAGATGTTTAAGTTGAAATTTAAATAAAAAATGAAGCCAAACTTCTTATTATGCTTGACTTTACGTAGAAAAAGCCGTAAAAGTGTCTAACTTTTACGGCCCACTTCAATAAAATATCTAGCGTTCCTTTTCGATTGAAATAATTGAATCTCTAATATTTAATTGGCTGTGACAAGTAATAGTTAAAGGAATTTTAACTGCTTCTGTAATTAAATCTTTAGCCAATCTAACTGCAATTCTCCCCATTTCATTGGTGTTCATATACACACTAGAAAGAGTAGGCGTTAAATATCGATTTAATCCAACATCGTCGAAACTAACTATTGAGATATCATTAGGAATATTTATGCCAGCATCATTAAAAGCTTTGTAAACTCCTAAAGCCATTGGATCGCTTCCAACGATTACTGCAGTGGGACGATCTTTTAGCTGTAAAATTTTCTTACCTGCTTCTAAAGCAGAAGCTGTCGACCAATCTGTAATAAAAGATTTACAATACTTATCCAGATTATGCATTTTCATCCAGCCAATATAGCCATTTTCTCGTAAATCATTTTGCTTAGAAACAATATTTCCGGTAAGATCTATAATCTCAGATTTTCCACCTATATAGACAATATTTTTATGCCCTAGATTATAAAGTGTGTCAAGGATATAAGTGATTTCTTCTATAAAATCATTACGTACAATATTGCATCCAAAAATATTAGTATTTACATCAATAAAAATAGTATTTGGATTAATGCTTTGAATATGCTTGATGGCAGCTGGTGTTATTTGACCTTCGATGATCACTGCACCATAATTTGCCAATATATTCTAATCTTTCACCGGGTCCTCTGCATTAATATGAAAAGTAGGATCATTATTTAAGATTCGGGAAACGCTGGCTGGTGATGCTCCCGCAATTCGTGCAATATCTCGAATACTTGCCATATAAGTACCTCTTTCAAATCAATATGATTAAATTATAACTCGATTTGGTTAAAACGATGTGTACCAGTTAAGTAAAAAGCAAGACATATATGAAAAACACGCTAGAATTTCTAGCGTGCAATGGATAATAGAGAAATAATTTAAAAAGATCTTACTTGTCTTCGTAGCCCTTTGGGTGACTCTTGTGCCACTTCCAAGCAGTTTCGATTACTTCATCAACGTTTTCATGTTTTGGCTTCCAGCCTAAAATAGTTCTTGCCTTAGTTGAGTCGGCAACTAGTGAATCAGGATCACCGCCGCGGCGAGGACCCATTGTGTACGGAATATCAATACCAGTAACTTTTTTAGCACTTTCTAAGATTTCTAAGTTAGAGTAACCTTGTGCGGTACCTAAATTGAATACGTCAGATTTATTAGTCTTCATCATATGCTTCAATGCTAAAATGTGAGCATCAATTAAGTCTTCAACTTGAACATAATCACGGACGTTAGTACCATCCTTGGTATTGTAATCATCGCCGAAGATAGTAAACTTACCATCACCTGAAATGGCACTCTTCAAAATATTTGGAATAAGGTGAGTTTCGGGACCGTGATCTTCACCAATAGTACCATCGCTTGAAGCACCAGCTACATTGAAGTAACGAAGAGCAGTATATTTAATACCGTCAGCTTTGTCAGCCCAAGCCATGATCTTTTCCATCATCATCTTAGTTTCACCATATGGGTTAATTGGATCAAGTGGAGTATCTTCAGTAATTGGCAACTTCTTAGGAATACCGTAAGTAGCTGCAGAACTTGAGAATACTAAATATTTCACATCTGCATCATTCATTGCTTTTAATAATGAAATCATACCAGAAACATTGTTATCGTAGTATTTAAGTGGTTTTTTAACTGATTCAGGTACTAATGAATAAGCTGCAAAATGCATTACAGCGTCAATTTTTTCATCACGTAAAATCTTTGATACTAAGAAAGTATCCTCGATGTCGCCTTGATAAAACTTTGCTTTAGGATCGACAGCTTTTCTGTGACCGGTGTATAAAGAGTCGAGTACAACGACGTCATTACCTTCCTTGACTAATTCACGAACGGCATGTGAGCCAATGTAGCCCGCACCACCTACAACTAAAACTTTCATTGTTTACTCCTTTGTTTTCTTGAAATCGATTACATTATAACACATAAATAGGTAAAACATTTACTATTATTGATAAAATATTTAATTAAGATTGAAAGAAAATTCGTAGTCTTTTTCAGGATTAATGTGATATTGCTTTTCAACATCAGCCCCCCAGCTGTCGATACCACCAACGCCGCGCACAGCTCCAGCAATAACTAACACAGTTCTGCGAGCAAGTGGTAATTCCTCGAGATGAGTAGCATTTTCTAATTCTTCAGCAGTGTAGGGTAAACAACTAAAATTAAACGGTTGTTTATCTTGCTTAAGCTTTAGACTAAATTCACTTTCTTGATCAGCATTATTTAAAGTAGAAGAACGAGTGATTTTGAGTGCCTTAGTTTGCATATGCATCCCGTTTTCTTGTGGTACTAAATATTTAGTTACTGGTAAGCCATCAACATGGAATTTTCCTTCTTTTGCACCAGCCATTCGGTCAGGATAAGTTTCCCCCGAAAGTCCTTCGTAGTCAAAGCCGGTTGCAGCAGTTGGCATGATGAAACGTATTCCAATCACTGGTAATGGTGGCAATCCTTTTTTACCAAAATAATGCATGACTATATTAATACAACCAGTATTATCAATATTATAAATGATTTTAACGTCAGTTGCTGGATTAGTTAGAGTATGATACCAAAACGCAATTTGAACATGGTCAGCATATTCATGATTACTGAATTGATTATTAATTGGAGCAATTGGAAGTTCGTCGAATTGTCGGTCATCTACCTTTAATTCGATTTTAGTACATTTAGTAAACATATCAGCACCTAGCCATTGAGATGCCTTTAAATTAAAGCCATTACCTCGATCATTATCAGTAGTAGCTCGCCAGAAAGTAGGGGTCGGCACACGATATAACCATTCTTTGTTATTGATGTTGAGTGATTCTAACCCACCTCGTTCGTAGCTGAAAAGATAATGGAAGTTTTTACCAGTGATTCCTAAAGTGGCATCACCATAGATGATTTGTAAATTATTTGTGTAAGCCATAGTAATATCTAACCTCCTGCATTGCTGGCTTTGGTGTTCTATCTGCAAACATTAACCCATCACCAGAAAATTCATAGTCTGAGTGACGATCATCAAAATCGCCACCATAGCGGAGAACGTTTTGTTTACTGATAGGATCGTAGACTAAGAGCGCTTGATCAATAAAGTCCCAAATAAATCCTCCTACATATTGTGGGTATTCATCAATTAATTTAATATAGCTGCCCATACCACCATCAGAATTACCCATATCATGCATGTATTCACACTCCATAAATGGTTTTTGTGGGTTATTTCTTAAGTATTCCGCGACCTCTTTAGGTGGTAAATACATATGGCTTTCAATATCAGAAATTTGATCTTTTAATTCTGGTCTATGAACGACACCTTCGTAGTGAACTAGACGAGAAGAATCATGTTCTTTGTAAAATTCGTTCATTGCAACGATATTACTACCGGCATAAGATTCGTTTCCTAATGACCAGAATAGGATAGATGTATGATTTTTGAAAGTCTCATAATTATTGCGGGCACGATCGATTACTGCTTCACGCCATTCAGGAACAGAACCAGGTACATTATCAGATGGTTCAACTTGTCCCATCTTTTGCCAGGTACCATGAGATTCCAGGTTGTTTTCTGCCATCATATAAATGCCGTTTTGATCGCAAAGATAATACCATGAGATTTGGTTGGGATAATGGCAAGTTCTAACAGCGTTGATATTGTTTTCTTTGAAAGTATCGATATCTTTTTCCATATCGTTCAGAGTAATGCTACGGCCGGTTTTGGCATTCCATTCATGGCGATTAACCCCGTTAATAATTAGGCGTTTGCCGTTGAGCAAAATTACCTTGTCTTGATTAATTTCAATTCGTCTAAAGCCAAATTGGTAAGGAATTAATTCAACTAGGTGACCATTTTCATCATAGACTTCAATCAATAACTGATACAAGTAAGGATGATGATTATCCCATAAATGAATATTTTCCAAAGTTGAGCTAGTAAATTCAACTTCAGAGTCAAGTGGGGCATCTTGTTCTAAAATAGCTGAGCCGTTGACGTCTTCTACGGATAAGTGAACATGACCATTGAGTGAACCAGTAAATTTTAATTCAGCGTTGAAAATACCATCTTGATAGTTGCCACAAACAGTAGGTTTAAGATCCAAATCAACTAAATGTGTTTCAGGAAATGCTAGTAATTCAACGGATCTAAATAGACCAGAAAATCTGAACATGTCTTGATCTTCAAGCCAAGAAGCCGTACTGTGTTTAAAAACTTCAACAGCTAAGATATTGTCTTTTTCTTTAATATACTTGGTTAAATCAAATTCCGAAGGAGTAAAGCTATCTTCGGCATATCCAATGAAATGACCGTTTAACCAAACGTACATGGCTCGTTCGGCACCTTCGAATACGATGTGAACATCATGATCCTTTAATTCTGGATTTAGGTCAAAATGTTTTATGTATGAACCGACGGTGTTGTCTTTACCTTCACTGAAAGAACCTTCTTCAGCATCAGATTTATTTAATGCGTAAGCAGGACGACGGAAAATTTTCCCTTCCCAGGGATAAAGAGTATTAATGTATTGATTTTGTGCAAAATTGTTTAATTCAATTTCACTAGGAACTGGGATTGTGGTGAAATATGAAGTGTTAAAGTCCTTTTTATAGAAGTCAACGGGACGGTTTTGGGGATCTTTAGAAAATTTGAATTGCCACATTCCATTTAAACTTTGCTTAAAACTACTGTGATTATTTTGCCATTCACGATAATTCTTAAAAAAAGGATGATCGCTATGAGCTGGCAATTGATTGACTCTAAAAACTTCAGGGTCATCAAGCCATTTTATGTTTGCTTGCATACTAATACCTGGTTTCTATAATAAATTATTTTCGAAAACGCTTTTATTATATCATCAAATAAAAATATTAACCAATAAAATAAAATATTTATCTAAAAATAGTAAAATATTTATTACGAAGATTCTTAAAAAATTGTTTTTGCTAAAATTAATATTTATGGAATTGAGTAAATATTTTGTATAATAAACGTAAGTAAGTTTTTTAAAAAGAAAAGAAATTAACTATGACAACTATTAAAGAAATTGCACAAAAATCGGGTTATTCACCTGCCACAGTTTCGCGGCTACTTAATAATGACCCAAATTTATCAATCACAGCAGATACTAAAAATAAAATTTTAGAAATAGCTAACAAGCTTGGTTATTGGAAAGATCATCAAGAAAAGGAAATTAAGCCAACAATTGCACTCCTTTATCGCACTAATCATAAAGAGCAATTGCAAGATGAATACTTTACTTCTTTAAAGCAAGCCTTAGTAGAAACCGTAAAACAAAAGTCTATGAAGATGAAGACTTTCTATAATGTAAAAGACTTGATCGAAAATGCTTCATTATTTCAGGGCTTTATTGGAGTAGGTGCGGCACCAATTGAGAATGCGGAACTACTTGAATTGCATAAAGTTTTACCTAATGGTGTATTTGTTGATACTAATCCTGCTCCTGAATTATTTGATTCTATTCGACCTAATTTATCCTTAACAGTTAAAAATGCAATTGATTTATTTATTAAAAATGACTGCAAAACCATTGGCTTTATCGGTGGTGTTGGACCTAAGCATGATCATATTCAAGAAAATGATCCACGTGCCGTAGCATTTGCGGAATATATGAAGGTTCGAGATAAAGATACTAACTATATGTTTGTGTCAGGACCATTTAGTGTGGAAAATGGATATGAGTTGGGTAAAGAAGTAGTAAAAGAATGTGAAGATAATTTACCAGACGCTTTCTTAATTGCTTCGGATACTTTGAGTGTTGGTGTATTGCAGGCCTTTAATGAAGAAAATGTTAATGTGCCAAAAGATACGGCAATTTTAAGTATTAATAACAGTAACGTGGTTAAATATGTGTCACCACCGCTTTCTTCGTACAATATTAACCAACAAGAAATGATTGATTTGGCATTAACGATGCTAACTAATCTAATTATTCAACCTGATCGTGCTCATATTGATGTGAATATGAATACGGACTTAGTAGTACGTAAAAGTTTTGTTCCTAAAGGTGAGTAAATTTTTTAGTAAATAAAAAAATTTGTTTCTAATATTCTTCAAAAAGAATGCTTGATTATAGCGTTCTTTTTTATTTTTACTTAAAGTAATTTATTTAGTTAATATAAATAAATTATTTACTAAATAAAATGCTAAGAGTATACTTAATTCTGTAAACGGTTACAGTTAATAACATTTGAGGAGGAATATTATGGCAAATGGTCATAAAACTTCGGGGAAACAAATAATTTCCTATGCATCATTCTGTCTGGGAAACTTAGGACACGCAGCCTTTTATGGTGTAATGAGCACATACTTTATTATTTTTATTACTAGTGGAATGTTCAGTGGATTAGAGCAATCGGTAGCTGACAAACTAATCGGTCTAATCACCGGATTAATGGTTTTAATAAGAATCGTAGAACTAGTAATTGATCCAATTTTAGGCAATATTGTTGATAATACAAAAACAAAATGGGGTAAATTTAAACCATGGATATTCATCGGAACCATGGTTAGTGCAGTATTATTATTAATCTTGTTTACTGGGATTTTCGGTTTAGCACAAAGCAATTGGATTCTTTTTGCAATCCTTTTCGTAATTATCTATATTGGATTTGATGTCTTCTATTCATTATCTGATGTTTCATATTGGGGTATGGTACCGGCTTTAAGTGAAGATTCACATGAGCGTGGTATTTATACTTCTCTAGGTGCTTTTTCAGGTGCTATTGGCTGGAATGGATTAGCAATTATTGTAGTTCCTTTAGTAACTGGAGTTACTTATGCAGTGACTGGTAAAAATGAAGAGGGAGCTCCTGGCTGGCTCGCTTTTGCGGCCGTAATTTCAGCTTTGGCGATTATTTGTGCCATCATTGTATGTTTCGGTACTAAAGAAAAGCATAACTTAATTAGAAATTCGGCTAAGCAAAAAACTACTTTACGTCAAGTTTTCAGTGCTATTTTTCATAATGATCAAATACTTTGGCCAAGTCTAGCTTACTTAGTATTTTCACTTGCCAATACAATTACCAACGGTGTTTTATTCTATCTATATAAATTCGTAATTGGTAAACCAGGAGAATTCTGGGTAGTAGGGCTTATAGCTACTATTATTGGATTTTGCGTTAGTCCAATGTTTCCAATTTTAAACAAATATATTCCAAGAAAATGGTTATTCATTGCAGGTCAAACTTGTATGATTTGTGCCTATCTTTTATTCATTTTCTGTCGTGATAATGTTGTATTGATGGACTTAGGTCTGATCCTGTTCAACATTAACTTTGCACAATTAGTTACTGTTCTGACTTTAACTGATGCCATTGAATATGGCCAACTTAAGAGTGGTCAAAGAAACGAAGCCGTTGTTTTGGCTGTTCGTCCAATGATCGATAAATTTACTGGCGCTGTTTCTAACGCTTTGGTTGGTTATGTAGCTATTGCTGCAGGAATGACAGGAACGGCTACAGCTGCGGATATGACTGCACATGATATTAGCACTTTTAATACTATGGCTTTATATATTCCATTAGTTTTAGCTGCAATTTCAATTGTGGTATTCATGACTAAAGTAAACTTGAGTGAAAAGAAACACGCACAGGTTGTTGAAGAATTAAAGGATAAACTTGCTGAAGGAAAGCTTGAAAAAGCCGATACGGAAGTAACTCATCCGAAGGAAGTAACAATCTATGCTCCAGCAGATGGTAAATTAATGAATATGTCTTCGGTAATTGATGAGGACGGTCGTCCTTTTCCAGGTAAGGGATTTGCAATTAAGCCAAATACAGGTAAAATTTATGCACCGTTTGATGGTGAGATTAAATTTACTTTTGGTACAAAGCATGCATTTGAAATTATTTCAAATGATGGCTTACAAATAATCGTTCATGTTGGCCTGGGAACAGTTAACTTGCGTGGACAAGGATTTGAAACTTATTATGACGATGGGCAACACGTTAAGAAAGGTGACTTGTTATTAGAATTTGATCGAGACTTAGCACTGAATAATGGATATAAAGACACAATAGTTACGTTCTATACGCAGCCTCGTCGAATTCAAGAGACTAGTAAAATTCAAGCCGGTACAACTGTTGAGCACGGTGAAAAAGTTGTAGAAGTTAAATTTAGATAGAGGAAATAAAATGACACAATTATCACGTTTTCTTTATGGTGGTGATTATAATCCTGACCAATGGCCAGAAGAAACATGGTCGAAAGATATTCACGTATTTAAAAAGTCGGATATTAATTCGGCAACGATTAACATTTTTTCTTGGGCATTGCTTGAACCAAGAGAAGGAAAATATAATTTCTCAAAATTAGACAAAGTTGTACAACAATTATCTGATGCTAACTTTGACATTGTGATGGGAACAGCCACAGCAGCGATGCCAGCTTGGATGTTTAAAAAATATCCCGATATTGCCAGAGTAGATTATCAAGGTAGACGTCATGTATTTGGTCAACGGCATAACTTCTGTCCTAATAGCTCAAATTATCAAAGATTAGCTGGTGAATTAGTAAAGCAGTTAGTTGAACGCTACAAGGATAATAAGCATATCGTAGTTTGGCACATAAACAATGAATATGGTGGCAACTGCTATTGTGAGAATTGTCAAAACGCTTTTAGAAAATGGTTGAAGAATAAATATAAGACCGTTGAAGCTCTTAACAAGGCATGGAATATGAATGTATGGAGCCATACGATTTATGACTGGGATGAAATTGTTGTTCCTAATGAGTTAGGGGATGCATGGGGACCAGAAGGTAGAGAAACTATTGTAGCTGGTCTTTCAATTGATTATCTGCGTTTTCAATCTGAAAGTATGCAAAATATTTTCAAGATGGAAAAGAAGATTATTAAAAAATATGATCCAGAAACCCCTGTAACGACTAATTTCCATGGTTTGCCTAACAAGATGGTTGATTATCAAAAGTGGGCAAAAGATCAAGATATTATTTCATATGATAGTTATCCAACTTATGATGCTCCGGCATATAAAGCGGCATTCTTGTATGACTTAATGCGAAGCTTGAAACATCAGCCATTTATGTTAATGGAATCTGCGCCTTCACAAGTTAACTGGCAACCATATAGTCCGCTTAAGTGGCCTGGACAAATGGAAGCAACTGAATTTCAAGCTGTAGCCCATGGTGCTGATACGGTACAATTCTTCCAATTAAAGCAATCAGTTGGTGGCTCCGAAAAATTCCACAGTGCAGTTATTGCTCATTCGCAAAGAACCGATACTAGAGTATTTAAAGAACTAGCTGATTTAGGGAAGAAATTAAAGAATGCTGGACCAACGATTTTAGGGTCAAAGACTAAGGCAAAGGTCGCAATTGTCTTTGATTGGAGCAACTTCTGGTCGTATGAGTATGTGGACGGAATTACTCAAGATTTGAACTATGTAGATTCTATTCTTGATTACTACCGTCAGTTCTATGAACGCAATATTCCAACTGACATCATTGGTGTAGACGATGACTTTAGCAACTATGATTTGGTTGTAGCGCCTGTGCTTTATATGGTTAAACCTGGTCTTGATAAGAAGATCAACGACTATGTTGAAAACGGTGGTAACTTTGTCACTACTTATATGTCAGGCATGGTGAACTCATCAGATAATGTATATCTTGGTGGCTATCCTGGTACATTGAAGGAAATTACAGGCATTTGGGTTGAAGAAAGTGATGCAGTAGTCCCAGGACAAAAGATTAAGGTCTTAATGAATGGTAAGGATTATGATACTGGTTTGATGTGTGACTTGATTCATCCAAATGACGCTAAGATTTTGGCAACTTATGCGAGTGAATTTTATGCAGGTACGCCAGCTGTTACCGAAAATCAATATGGCAAAGGTAGGGCTTGGTATATTGGTACAAGGCTTGAACATCAAGCGTTAACTCAATTATTCAATCATATTATTTTTGAAACGGGTGTTGAATCACTGGTTTGCGATAGTCATAGACTAGAAATAACTAAGCGTGTTACTGAAGATGGTAAGGAACTTTACTTTGTGCTTAATATGAGTAATGAAGAAAGAACGTTACCAAGCAAGTTCACAGGTTATGAAGATATTTTAACTGGTGAAAAAGCTCATAAAGATATGAAAGGTTGGGATGTTCAAGTATTGAGAAAGTAGTTCTTACACGATAATTTATTTTTCCCCCGTAGATCAAATAAATAAGGTCGAACGAAAATGTCCGGCCTTATTTGTATTTGAGTATTTTGTTTAAGGTAAAAGGAAAAGGTGATTTAATCATAAATCACCTAAATAGTAGCAGTAATGTATTTACATACTAATAGTGGTCATTTCAAGATTCCTGAGTAAGCCTTCCGTTACTTTTGAAAAAGTCGAAAAGGGTAAATTGGGATTATTAGCATTTCTAATGTTGATAGCTGAACAAACTAATAGCAAACTGGCTTGAAGTGCAAAAATCGAGGTATTTGGAAAATATTTGTGAGAAATGATTGCTAAACTAGTTATGACTGATTTATCATTTGAAGTTATTTCACTAACAAGTCCTGGGTGATTTGAAAGAACAGTATAGAAATACCAATAGGGGGTTATGCTGGGAATAAGAGTTGTGCTGTGACTTAGTCTCTTTAATTAAATTCCTTTCAAAACTATCAAAAGCTTTTTTTAGGACGGCATGATGCAATCCTTGCTGGGATTTGAATGAATAATAAATTGGCATAACTGAACAGTGACATGCATGAGCTACTGCTCGAATTTTTAAATTATTTAATCCTCCTTTGTTAAATAATTTGTAGGATCTATTTAGGACAATTTGTGAATCATACTGTGTTGATCTCATAATTATTTTTCCCTCCTTTTGCTTTTTCAAAAGTTGAAATTAAAATATAGCTTGATAAACCAACTAAAAGAATTCCTGATGAAGTGAGAATATTTTCTTTTTCTTGATTTTACTGCAGTATAGGTAATTCCTTATGTGGATTAGTATTAACTGATTTGTTTACACGATGACTAAAGATTGTAAATAGTGTAAATATTGAGATAGTAGCAACAATTATGATATGCTTGCTTGTTTTCATAGCTAAAGCCTCCTATAGATCCCCAAAAAAGATTATCAGAATTGTCTAATGATTATAAGATCTATAGGTGATAATGTTTACATTAAGTAAAAAATGTGTATTTACTAGCTAATTAAGTTATATTGCATACTTTATGGAGATAATGTCCATTAACTATAGAAAAAAGGAGTAAATGGGATAAATATGGATATTAGAATTGTTAATACTAAAAATAGAATCCAATCAGGTTTGATAGTAGCAATAAACAGCATGCCGCTATACAAAATTAAAGATAAAGATATTATTCAAAAAGCACAGGTATCGTCATCTAGTTATTACAAATATTATTCTGATAAAAGTGAAATGTTACGGGATTTAGAAAATTCTTTGTTTTCTGAATTTAGGATTGCATTAAGCATGGATAGTAAAAACTGGGGGACTGTAAATCATGCACCAAGTAAAAAAGACATAAGTAGATTGATTGACAGCAATATTAATGAACTAATTAATTATTTTAATAAACATAAGGATATGTTACAGTCGCTTATTTCTGAAAATGGTGATCCAGGTTTTAAAAATCAAATAATTGGTGTAACTACCAATACTGTTAAAAATTTAATTGTTTACTATTTTCATTTGTACAATCAGGAATATATTTTGAAAAAAGATAAATTGAAGTTGACATTACTTGCTAGAAGATATGCATTATCTTTTTTAGGACCATTGTTCGCATGGTTAGAATATACAGACGAGATGACATTGAAAGAAACAAAGAAATTAATGAAACAAATGATTTTGAATTCACCATATGATATTTCGACTCATGGATTCTAAGACAAGATATTAATGATTTTCTTATTTTTCGTAGCAATTATGAAAACGCTTAAGTTTTTATAAAGTGACAGTATATTACTTTATATTAATTTAGCTCTAAGATAAGATTTAGGTATTAAATGTGTAAAAGATGGACGAATATATACTAATGGAGGCCATTTAAAATGCCACATAAAAATACGAAATCTAATGTACAAAAAATTACTGCTAGTGTAGCTTCTGTGATTGTAAGTACTGGAATTGTAATGAATTCAAGTAATCGTAGAGTTAAAGCAACTGGTAAACGAGAAGATGAAATTGTTGAAGTTGAAAGTTTGAAGAGAGCTGATACTGAAACGACGAAGACTGCTGCTGTGCAGACTCCTAAAATAAACCAAACTAAAAAGATGAGTCATCGTACTCAAAAGGTTACACAGATGATTCACTATGTAGATGAAGATGAAAGACCGGTTTATGATGATTACACGGCTAGTTTAATTTTTGAACAAACAGGAATTCTGGATAATGTTACTGGTAAGCAGACATGGAATAGCAATTGGTTACCAAAGACTACGGCAACTTTTAGTGCTGTAGAACATCCCGTGGTAAGAAATCATCATTTAGTAAATCCAGAGATAAATGAAGTAAGTGCGTATGATGTTGAAGTAACGGATGATACTTTTAAAAATCCTATTCTTAAAGTTCATAAAGTTGTATATGCACATGATATAGAACCAATTAAACGGACGCAGGTAGTAACGCAAACTATTCATTATAGATATGAAGATGGGGCGGTTGCACATGATGATCATGTTGTGTCATTAATATTTACACAGTCAGGTAAGAGGGATTTGACTAATGGTAAAGAAATTTGGGATAGTAAATGGTCGCTGACTCAAACTTTTGAAGCTTTGCCTAGCCCAGTTATTATTAGATATACAGCAGATAAGCCGATGGTTGGTCCTGATGAGGTTACGGTTGATAGTAAAAATTTCCTTGATAAACAAAATAGAGAAGAAACCGTAATTTATAGTGCGAATACTATTACGCAAAATAAGAAAGATGGGATTAGTGAAGAAAAGAATGTAAATAATTCTGTTGCTGTCGCGCCACTAAAAAGTGCTGTAATGATTGGCGGAGTAATATCTATTTTAAAATTTAAAAGATTAATGGCTAGTATAAAAAAACAAGAAGGATCATAAATAGTGGGTTTAAAGTTCTATTGATTTTAGAGGTGGAATTTTTTTCACTTAGAATAATTTATATAAAAGTGCATCGTAATTTGATCGATACATTAGGTATTTTGGAAATTGTAATAATATTTGAATTTATTAATGGTGTAAGTAAACTTCATGTTTTTATTTATGCACTAAAAAAGTAAGCATGTTAAAATAAATATGATATAACAAATTGCGAATTGAGATGAGAATATGAAAGAAACACCTAAATACTTACTAATTGCTGAAAAAATAAAGCATGAAATTGAAACAGGTGAATATCAGCCTAATGATCAACTTCCTAAAGAATTCGACTTAGCCAAATCCTATAATGTAAGTAGAATTACAGTACGAAATGCAATGAAAGAATTAGAAAATAAAGGATTAATTTATCGAATTCAAGGTGCAGGCACATATGTAAAAGAACAAAATATTACTAGGTCTGTGGTAAGTTCAAATCAACTTGAATTAATTAATTTAAAAAAATACAAATTAAAATTACTTGATTTTGAAGTAGGACAAGTAATTCCTGAAATTGCTAAGGCATTAGAAATTCAACCATATGATATTGTTTATACAATAAAAAGAGCGGCAATGGCAACTAATAAACAACTTGTAGCATTTCAAAAAATATATATTCCAGCTAAAGTAATTCAAGGATTAAACATGGAAATGATGGAATCATCAATCTATCCATTAATTCAAGAAAAGCTTAATGTAAAACCTGCTAAAGCGATTCGAGAAATTTCTTTAGTCCATGCAAATCAAGAAATGATTAATAAACATAAGGTGAAAAATAAAGTAGAAAATAAAGAACCATTACTTAAATGGCTTCAAAATTCATATTTGGATGATGGACGTGCATTTGAGTGGAATGAAACGTATTATCGAATAACAAAATTTCCGATAAAAGAAGCGATTGTCTTATAAGGATAGAGTTATTAAATTATATAACTCTATCCTTTTTGTTATATCAACAGTTGAAAAATAGAAAATATGTTATATCATATATCTTGTAAAGAATATGAAAGCGTTTACCGGTGTTAATCGGAGAAGAGGGGAAAATTATGAATAGTAATTCAACACCTTCGGGTTTGAAAAATTTCGAAAACAGTTTTATAAGAATAGCAGGAAAAATTTCTGGTAATAGATTGTTGTTAACGTTACGTGATACTTTTGTACTTGTTGCAGCTACAACGATGATTGCCGGTTTTGGAATTATGATTCAAAATGTTATTGTTGATCCAATGAACGGCTTGATTTTTGGTAAACAAGGACTTCAATTAGGTAAATTAATTTCAGGTTCTTGGGCTGCTTGGCAACAAAATGGCTTTGAACATGGTCTACAGACGGTAGCCAATTTAATTGGGCTTGTCTCTAACGGTACATTAAGTATCTTTGCATTATTATTGGTTGTAATTTTTAGTTGGGAAATTTCAACCAGATTTTTCTCTGATAGAGCAGAGCATATGACTGATGTTCTATTTGGTTTAGCTGCATTCTTTATTTCAATTCCATGGAATTTCCAATACGCTATTCCTAACACTAAGAAAGCAATCGATGTCTTAAATGCTATTGATACGCAATATTTAGGAACTCAGGGTGTTTTTGCTGCTATCTTAATTAGTGGATCTGCTGTTTGGGTTTACAACAAGTTAATGCAGAAGAACTTTACAATTAAGCTCCCTGATTCAGTTCCACCAGCAGTTGCACAAAGTTTTTCATCCTTAATTCCTGGCTCAATTACTTTAGGATTATTTATTGTATTAACTGGTATTAGTACAGCATGTACTGGAAAAACAATGCCAGCATTGTTCTTGTCAGTACTTCAAGCACCAGCTTTGGCAATTTCCAAGACTAATGCCTTTGCATTTGTATCGCAATTTACTTGGAGTTTGCTTCAATGGTTTGGTATCCACCCAACCTCAATTTGGGGTGCTATTTTTGGTATGACTTGGACTATTAATGATACGCAGAACATGTTGGGCCAAGCTCACCATATCTTTTCAACATTATTTATGAACTTCTCATCAATTGCTGCTGGTACTTTTTCATTATCACCAGTCTTAGCCATTTTAATAGCTTCAAAGCGTGTAGGTGCAAGAAAAATTACGAAGGTTGCTTTATTACCAGCAATCTTTAATATTTCAGAACCAATTACTTTTGGGTTACCTATTGTCTTGAATCCTATTTACTTTATTCCATTTGTTGTAGCGCAGCCTTTGGCATTCTACATTGGTTACTTCTTTACTAAGATTGGTTTTATTGCACCTATTGTTAACAATGTGCCATGGACGGTTCCAACTTTAATTTCAGGCTTGCTTTATACAGGTAATATTCGTGGGGTTATTGTTCAAGCAGTAAGCTTAACGCTTACTACGCTGTTATATATTCCATTTGTAAGGATGGATAACAAGATTAATGCTGATGCAATTTCAATGGATCAAATGGATAAAGATAATGCTTAGGGTATAAAAATGAAACTTAATGCAAATTTATTGGCAGATATATTTCAATCAAATATGATTCTACCGTTAAATAAAGATTTTAAACTTGGCGGGATAGTTAATGCAGGAGAAACAGTTAAGGTTGATTTTGACCAGAACCATTATGAAACTACAGCAAATCAAAAAGGTGAGTGGCAAGTAAAAATTAATGCTGTCACTGATCCTAAAATGGTTGCGACTATTTCAGTTGAAGCAGGAAAAGAAAAGCAAGAGATCGAGAATATCCGTTTTGGTAAGGTATATTTACTGAGTGGTCAATCAAATATTGAATATCGACTCAAGGATGAAGCTCATTTTGCTCAAGTTAAAGCTGAGTTAAATGAAAACAAATATTCAGATTTGTATTACTACAACGTTCCGCAAGTTGATTATATTGATCAGGAAACTGGCGAGGTTAAGCCAAAAGACATTCATTTGGAACAATGGCATGAAATTGATGCCGAAAACTGTGCTTATATGTCAGCTGTTGGTTTCTATATGATTAAAAAGATGCGCGAAGAGGGCTTTGCTGATCCGATTGCAGTAGTTGACTGCTTTAAAGGCGGAACTTCTGCCAGCGTCTGGATTAAGAAAAGTGATTTAGCTGGGGATGCAGAGTTAAATGAAAAATTTCTAGCTGAGTATCACCAAGAAATTGCTGGTAAAACCTGGGCTGACTTTGATAGTGAAACTGAAGAATACAATCAAAAGGTAGAAAAACATAACAAAGATCTAGCCAAATATTTAAAGATGCACCCAGATACATCTTTGAGTACTGCTAAAAACATTGTTGGTCATACGCCATGGCCACCGCCAGCTCGTCCTGACTTGTTTACTCGTCCTTGTGGCTTATACGAGACAATGATGAGTCAGGTAAAAGATTATACGTTTAACGGCATGGTTTGGTATCAAGGTGAAAATGATACTGACCGAGCTGAGCAATACTACAAGCTTTTACCATTATTGATTCAAACTTGGCGGCGCAGATTGCATGATTCATCTTTGCCAGTTAAACTGATTCAGCTTCCAGGTTATGCAGATTATCCTGAAGATTCAGCTGCTTTAATCAGACAAGTACAACTGCAAACAGCAAAAGCAATGCCTGAAGTCGACTTGGTATCATTCGTCGATAGGGGTGAAGAATACAATATTCACCCAACCAACAAGAAAGTAATGGGTGAGCGTTTAGGTCAAATTGAAGTAGGCAATGACTATGCTGGTACTCCTTTTGTTAAGAAATGTCAGTACAGTGATGGGAAACTTGCTTTAACTATTGCTAGATGTGAGTACTTAAAGTTAGAACATAAAGTTGCTATTGAAATAACAACTGAAGATGGACGTAAACAAATTGAACTCACTGATGATAATTTAGTCCAAAATCAAATTCTCATTAACTTAGATAAGAAACCTCAAGAAATTTCATATGCTTATGCCAACTTTAGTAATGATATTGGCTTATATAACGAACTAGATTATCCAGTGTCACCTTTTAAGATTAGATTGTGAGATGCTTAAGATGAAAAAAATTCTTTTATCCTGTGCCGGTGGCTTTTCTACTTCACTTTTAGTAAATAAAATGAAAGATGCTGCTAAAAGTGAAGGAAAAGAATACGAAATCAAGGCAGTAGCTGCCGATACGATCGAAGATGTAGTCAAGAAGGACAAACCAGATTGTTTATTGCTTGGACCACAAATTCAATACATGGTAAATAATTTAAAACCAATTGCTGATAAAAATGATATTCCTATGGCAGTGATTGGGATGCAAGACTATGGCATGATGAATGGCGAAGCAGTATTAAAACAAGCGGAAAGCCTAATGTAATAGTAATAATCATTTATCTTCTCCCTAGATATAAGTAAAGAAAAGTCAGACAAATGTCTGGCTTTTTTAGTTTATTTAGTTAAACGCTTTATTTATTTGAGTAAACTATTTACTAAAAACAAATAAGAGTATATACTATTATTTGAAAACGATTACAGTAAAAATTGAGGTAAAAACGATGAATAAAGAAGAACTTCTCACTGAATACGAAAAAACATTTAATGAAAACGGCCAAGACGTCTTTTTCTCACCTGGAAGAATTAATGTAATTGGTGAACATACTGACTATAATGGTGGTCATGTTTTTCCAGCTGCAATTAGCTTGGGTGTCTATGGTGTATATGGACCAAGAGATGATACGAAGGTCCGCTTATATTCTGGCGATGTTGACGGTGATGTTGTTGAGTTTGATATCAATGATACAACTGTTGAAAAAGATGACCGCTTCTGGGCAAATTACTTCAAGGGCATGATCACTTACTTACGTGAAAAGTACGACAACATCAACCACGGCTTTAACTTATACATCAAGGCAAACTTGCCATCAGGTTCAGGTCTTTCGTCAAGTGCAGCTATTGAAATGCTCATGGGTATCATTCTTAAAGACGAATTTAACCTCGATGTTGATCGCATTGCATTAGCTAAAATGGGACAAAGAACTGAAAATGAATTTGTAGGCTTGAACTCAGGCATCATGGATCAATTCGCCTGCATTATGGGTAAAAAGGATAGTGCAATTTTCCTTGACTGTAATACTTTGGAATATGAATATAAGCCACTTGCCTTAGGCGATTATGAGATCATCATTATGGCCACTAACAAGCCACATACTTTAGCTGATTCCGCATATAATGATCGTGTTCGTGAATGTCATGATGCACTTGAAAAGTTACAACAAAAGCTTGATGTTAAGTCATTAGGTGAACTTGATAATGATACTTTAGATGAATATTCTTATCTTATTAATGATGAAACTGAATTAAAACGCGCTCGTCATGCTGTAAGTGAAAACCAAAGAACTTTGCGTGCTACTAAGGCTATGCAAGATGGTGATTTAGAAAAACTTGGTCGCTTGATCGATGCTTCTCATGTCTCACTTCATTATGACTACGAGGTAACTGGTGATGAACTTGATACTTTAGCTGAAGCTTCATGGAAGCAGCCAGGAGTTTTAGGCGCAAGAATGATTGGTGGTGGCTTCGGTGGTAGTGCAATCGCTATCGTAAAAAAGAGTGAAGCTGAAAACTTTAAGCAGAATGTCGGTAAAATTTATCGTGACAAGATTGGTTATGATGCTAGTTTTTATGATGCTGAAATTGTTGATGGTACTAAGAAAATCTAATTGTGTTGAGGAATAAGTAATGAAAGTTATTGAAAAGTTTGCAGATCAAGTAGTTAATAGCGGTGCGTATGAACCACTTGATCGAGTATACGTAATTAATAAAATTCGCGGTCTGGTAGGTGATCATGATGAAGAAGAAAATGATAAGCCTGCAGTTAAACAATTAGTTGATATTGCTGTAGAAAATGAAAAAATTCCAAATGATGTAACTTCAAAAGAAGTGTTGAATGATCAATTATATGATCTAATGACGCCAACTCCTTCAAAGACCAATAATATTTTTTGGCAAAAAATGCAAAATTCTCCTGAAAAAGCTACCGATTGGTTCTATCAGCTCTGCGTAAACAATGATTATGTAAAAGAAGAAGCAATTGCTAAGAATGTAGTCTTTTCGGGAACTAGTTCAAAAGGTCATGGTTTAGAAATTACGATTAACTTATCTAAACCTGAAAAAGATCCTAAGGCTATTGCTGCAGCAGCTCATGCTACAGGAAAGAAGTATCCTCAATGTGCACTTTGTCTTGAAAATGAAGGCTACTTAGGTGGCTATGGCAAAAATGCCAGAAGTAATTTGAGAATTATCCGAATGAGTATTGCAGGCAGGCCATGGGGCTTTCAATATTCACCATATGCTTACTTTAATGAACACTGTATCTTTTTAGATCAAGAGCATATCCCAATGGAAATTAATCAACAAACGTTGATTAATTTGGTAGAAATCGAAAAAACATTACCACAGTATTTCGTTGGCTCAAATGCAGATTTACCAATTGTTGGTGGCTCAATGCTATCGCATGAACACTATCAAGGTGGTCGTCATACATTCCCAATGATGAAGGCTAAGATTAAGAAATCTGTTGTCTTTAATGAATATCCAGATGTTAAGGCTGGGATTGTTGATTGGCCAATGAGTGATTTGCGCCTTATTAGTAATAATTCACTTGATCTAATCGATCTTGGTAGCAAAATTATTAAGTTCTGGGATCAATATTCTGATGCTGATCGTGATATTAAGGCCTTTGATGGAGAAACGCGTCATCATACGGTAACTCCTATTATGCACCGTGAGGGTAAGAGCTTTGTGCTTGATTTGGTACTGCGTGATAATAATACTAATAAGGATTATCCACTGGGTATTTTCCACCCACATAAGCAGTTGTGGCACATTAAGAAAGAAAATATTGGCTTAATTGAAGTTATGGGACGTGCTATTTTACCAGGTCGTCTGAAGAGTGAACTTGAGGAAGTAAAGAAGTACTGGCTGGGCCAAGATAACCAAATGGCAGCCAGCCATCAGGAATGGGCTGACCAAATTAAGGCTGAAAATGAAATTACTAGTGCCAATGTTGACACTGTGATGGAGCAAGCCCTAGTTGAAGTCTTTGAACAAGTCTTGCAAGATGCTGGCGTTTTTAAGAATAATGAAGATGGCGATCAAGGCTGGGATAAATTTATTACTGCTTTAACTGAGAATATTTAGGATAAATTAGACAGAAAGCGAGATCTAATGGGTTTCGTTTTTTTGTTAGCGGTAACTGATATATTCTGCTGGGCAAATAATTTATAATATTTTTGAAAGCGAATACAAAAACGGGAGAATAAGCAAATGAAGACAAGTTTTATTAAATATGGTCGCAAAGACAACAAGGATCTTTGTGAGGTTACTTTGGAAAACGATCATGGTATGACAGCGAAAGTTCTCAACTATGGTGCAACCTTAGAAAAAGTTTTGCTTGATGGTGAAAACATGATTTTATCATTGGACAAACCAGAAGATTACGACAAGGAACGCAATTATTTAGGCGGTACAGTAGGACGAATTGCTGGCCGCGTGCGTCGTGGCATCTGGCGCCATGGCTTAGAAATGCACCAATTGCCAATTAATGAAGGAGAAAACCATATTCATGGTGGCAGCGGCATTGACACCGAAGTGTGGGACTTTCAGCCAAGTTGCGATGACAAGGCCGCTTGTGTTGATCTGACCTTGCTTGATCCTAATGGTCATAATGATTATTCGGGCGATTTAAAGATTCATGTACGTTATGAATTGGATAATGATAATACTTTGCACTATTCAATGAATGCAGTTAGTGATAAGCTGACTATTTTTAACCCAGTTAACCATACTTACTTCACCTTGGGTGAACCAGAAACGATCAAAGGTTTGCAAATGCAAATGAATGCTGATTATTATTTGCCGGTTGATAAGACCGGTTTACCTGATCAAGGAATGACTGAAGTGGCTGGTACGGCCTTTGACTTTAGAAAAATGAAGCGAGTTGGAGATGCACTAGAAAGTAGTGATCCGCAAATTAAAAACCGCGATGGAATGGACCATCCATTTATTTTGAATGGTAATCTGCCTAATGCCGTCTTAACGTCATCTAAGCATAAGCTAACAGTGACGACTGATGCTCCTTCCTTGATTATTTATACGGGTAATGGTTTTGATCATACTGGTAAATATACTTCAAACTTTGGTCCATATTGCGGAATTACTTTTGAAGCGCAAGTGCCACCGGCAGAGGGTGCCGATTTAGGTCGGATTACACTTTTACCAGGTGAAGAATTTAAGCGGACCGTTGATTGGAAATTTGAATAGAAGATATTGAAGAAAACAGAATTCGTATTTTGAGATTCTGTTTTTTTCGTATCTAAATATAAATATTTTGAAAAAAAAAACATGGACATTATAATAAATCTGTAGGTTGATCTCGAAAATTAAGGTGAGTGTACAAGTTAGGTAATGAGTAATAAAAAATAACAAACTGCTAGCATATTACATAAGTTGTATATGAATCAATAATTATGGGAGGAGTTATATGAGTAAGAATAATTTCCAAGAACGTTTAAGAAAAATGGAAGACACTAAACAGCGTTTTTCAATTAGAAAGTTTAGTATAGGTGCAGCTTCGGTCTTAATTGGACTGACTATTTTTGGCATGGGCAATGAAACTGTTCATGCGGCTGAACAGCCTGCTCAAAGCCCAAATGGAGTAAATAAAGAAGAGAAAGCAAAGCAAGAAGTTTCAGTTGATCCAAAGGCCAATACAGCACAATTTGAAAAGGCATCTGCTGTGAAGGAAGAAAAGCCTGATCCCACTCCAGCAAAGAAGCAAAATGCTACAAGTAAACAAGACTCAGCTTCAACACAAACTAGTCAACCTGCTGTTGATTCTGTTAAGCAAAATGCAAAAAAAACACAGCAAGTAGGCAATGATAAGGCAGCATTAGCAACAACTATAACTCTTAATGAACCCAAAAGCAGTGTAGTTGAATTAACTGAAAGTAAAGCTACAGTTCAAGATGAAAATTCTACCACTGTAAAAACTGCTCAAGAATTAATTGATGCAATTCAAAAGGGAACCGCAAATACAATTAACATTGGTGCGAATATTGATTTAGGTACTATTAGCAGCTATACCAATACCAATATTTCTAATAAACGTAACATCATAATTCAATCTGCTGATGGCAAGCACTATATTGTAGACTTTAACGGTTATGGCTTTAACATGTACAGTAGCGATTATGGAGTTACTTTCAAAAACTTAGACTTATATGGTAGAAGTTATTACGGTATTGTTAGAAGTGCTGGATCATATACTTTTGATAATGTTAACTATACCGGGTCAGAATTAATTTATACTGATCCGGGATATAACACGACAGTTAACTTTGATGGTAATGTTACTGCTCATTCAGTGGGTTCATATACCACTCCACTAAATAGTAGGTGGTCTCAAAAGAGTCAGGGTGGCAATACTCAACAGGTAATTCAATTTGCCGGTGGAACAAAAAATACGATCACGATCAACTTTAATTCTGGGAGTAATGTTACCTTAACCACTACTAATTCAAACGTTGTTGAAGTTGATAAGGGAACAACAACGATCAACGTTAAGAATGGTGCTCAAGTTTCCTTAAATCCACATACTCAAATTTTCACAGAACAACATAGGATGAGGATGGATGGTATTGCCCGTGGTATTGCTTCAAATGGTGATACTACTTTGAACATTGATCAGGGTGGTAACCTAGACATTAACTTGACAAATAATACCGAAGATTGGTACTTTTCTGGTGCTCTTTACTTGAATTCTGGTGCAACGATTAACGTTAATGGTAATTTGAACATTAATTCTAATGGTAAACCATATTACCGCTCTCAAGGCTGGGATGATCCGGTTTACATCAACGGTAATGCCACCATCAATGTTAATGGTGGTTCATTTAAGGTTAATGCTACTAACATAGGTGATTACAAAGGTTCAATTGTTACTTCAAATGGAAATTCGACGATCGCCATTAATCACCATGGTACTTTTGATGTAACTGGTGATGGCGCAAAGGCTACTGGTGTATCACTTGGTAATGGTAGTACCTTTACTTCAACTCAACCAGAGTTATTTAACATTTCAATGCCAGATGGCGCCACTGCAATTAAGAACGGTAAAGTTCAATTTAAGGGTGTAAAGACCTCAGCTGATGGTCAACCAATCGGTGAAATTGACATTACTTATGCTAGCGATGGTACTCCAAAAGTTACTAAGGTAACTAGTTATGATGAAGCTACAACTACAGCAACTAGAACTGCTGGAAATAATGCTAAAAACAAGATTAACTTAGTTGCTGCTGGTGAAGAAGTTGACTTAAAAGATATCACGTTTACTAAAGACGCTGATGGAAACTATATCATGAGTGGTAATGCAAATACCGCTGATAATAATGGCGCATATGTTTACATTTCAGTAAATGGCACAGTTCACCAAGTTTCTACTAATAATGATCAAACTCTTTGGACAGCCGGAGAAACTGGAGATCCAACTTCTTCTCAAGTTCCTTACACTGCTGAAACAGGAGCAGATGGTAAATTTAGCGTTAACTTAGGTAAATTAAAAGATACTGACCAAGTTTCAGTATATGGAGCTAAGGACTTTGTAACTAGTGATACAGATACCAAGACTGTTTCTGATTGGATGACTAGTTCATACCGTGATCAATTGCAAAAGTTAGTTGATGAAGCCTCTACTGTTGAAGCTGGTTCTAATTACATTAATGCTACTAACAGTCTTAAGACTGCTTATACTAATGCAATTAGTGCTGGTAGTACTCTTCTTCAAAATCCTAGTGCTACTTCAGAACAACTTGAAGCTGAAATTAGTGTCATCGTCAATGCTAAGACTGCTTTAAACGGTGATTTCAACAAGGCAAAACAAGATCTTCAAGCTGCTGTTGACGCAGCCTCAGACTTTGAAAATACCTCTGCAACTTATTACAATGCAGACACTGCTAAGCAAAAAGCATATACCAATGCAGTTGCTGCCGGTAGTACTGCATTAAATGATTCGAATGCTACAGTTGATAGCTTAACAGCTGCCTTAAAGAATATTAACAATGCTAAAAATGCATTAGATGGACAGCCAACTAATAAACAAGATCTTCAAGCAGCAGTTGATAAATCTAAAGACATCAAGAATAGCAACAATTACACTAATGCCGATCAAAATGAAAAGACTGCATATGACAGTGCAGTAACAGCGGCTCAAAGTGTTTTAGACAACAATAATGCAACTCAAGCTCAAGTAAATCAAGCATTGCAAGATCTTAATGCTGCCAATGGCAAATTGAACGGTGATGCCAAGACAGAAGCTACTAACAAGGCTGCTCTTGAAGATGCAGTAAAAGAAGCACCAACAGTGGAAAAGACTTCTTCTAAGTACTATAACGGCGCTGAAAAAGCACAAGATGACTATAAGAATGCCGTATCAGAAGGTCAAAAAGTATTAGATAATTCAAATGCTACAGCAGATCAAATAAAGACAGCTTTAGATAATATTAATGCTGCACAAAGCGCGTTAGACGGAGATCCAACAAATAAAACTATTTTACAAAATAGTGTAGATAATGCAGTAGATCTGGATAAAAGCAATGCTGATGCTCAAGCTAAGAAAGATTACACCGATGCTCTGGATAAAGCTAAACAAGTGTTGGCATATTCAAATGCAACGCAACAAGCTGTAAATGAAGCAAACGCAGCATTAACTAATGCAAAGACAGCATTAGACAATAGCTCAGCATTACAAAATGCCAAAGATGCATTGCAACACGCAGTAGATGCCAAGTTAACTACAGAAAAGACTCCAGCATACTACAATGCCGATTCTGCTAAGCAACAAGCATATGACACAGCAATTAATGCTGGTACTGATGCACTAAACGCTCAAAATCCAACAGTTGAAAGTTTAACAACTGCATTGAATAAGATTAATGAAGTAAAGGCAGCATTAGATGGTAAGGCAACTGACACTAGCAAGCTTAAAGCAGCAGTTGATAATGCTGATACTGTGAAAGCAGGCAATGACTACAAAGATGCTAGTGCTGATGTTCAAAAGCAATACGATGATGCAGTAAAAGCAGGTCAGAAGTTATTAGATTCAACTACAGCACCATCTCCATTGACTCAAGCCGATGTTGATAGAGCAACTAAGGCAATTACAGACGCACAAAGCGCTTTAACTACTAGTGCTACAACTAATGTTAAGGATGCTAAAGGAAAAGCTACTGCTGATTTAACTAATGCTGTTACTGCAGCTAAGGCGGCAATCAATCAAGATACCAACTTAACTGAAGATGAAAGAAATGCAGCTAAAGCTCAAGTAGATAGCGATGCTAGCGTTGCTCAAGAAGCAATCAATAAGGCTACTACCAACGATGCTGTAACTTCTGTTACAACTGCTGGTAAAGTTACCATCGACAAGACAGTAGCAAATGCTGCCATTGATAACGCAGCAGCTGGCAAGAATAAGGCTATATATGGATCTTCATTAACTGATGAGGAAAAAGCTGCATTAAGGCAAGAGGTAACTAAGGCTCAGGATACTGCAAAGGCTGCAATTGATAGTGCTAAAACTAACACTGCAATAACAAATGCTAAAAATACTGGAATTTCAAATATCCAAAATATCGAGATACCAACCAACTCAGCATCTAAAGCTCAAGCAACTACTGATCTGAATAACGCAGTTGACGCCGCTAAGAAGGCAATCGATCAAGACACTAACTTAACTGATCAAGAAAGAGATGCTGCTAAGGCTCAAGTAGATGCTGATGCTAAGACAGCCCAAGAAGCAATCAATAAGGCTACTACCAATGATGATGTAACTTCTGCCACAAATACTGGTAAGCTTGCTATTGACAAGGCAGTTGCCAACGCCGTCATTGATAATGCCGTTGCTGGCAAGAAAGCAGAAATTAGTAATGTTAAGGATTTAAGCAGTGATGACGTAAAAGCATTGAATAATGAAGTTGATCAAGCTGCTAATGATGCTAAGAATGCCATTAGTTCAGCTACTACTGAAAAGGCAGTTAAGACAGCCCAAACTGATGGTGTAGATAAGATCAATGCAATTGATGTTGCTACAACTGCCGCTAAGGACAAGGCTAAGTCAGATATTGATCAAGACGCAACTAAGGCTAAGGACAATATTAATAACGCTAAGACCGACAAGGATGCCGAAGATGCTAATAATGCTGGTCAATTAGCAATTGCTAAGGATGGTGCCAAGGCTGCTATTCAAGGAGCTTTGAACAAGAAGCTTAATGAAATTGATAGTGCTTCTGCCTTAACTTCAGATGAAAAAGCTAAGTTAACCAATGATGCTAACACAGCTGCAACTAATGCTAAGAAGGCAATTGATGCTGCAACTACACCAATTGAGGTAACTTCAGCCCAAACGGCTGGTATCCAGGATATTGAGAATGTTAAGGTTCCGGCTGAATCAACAACTAAGTCAGCTGCAGATAAGGCAATCGATGAAGCTCTTGCCAAGAAGCAAGCAGAAATCAACAAGTCTAATACTTTAACTGATGAAGAAAAGACTAACTTGGATAAGCAAGCTCAAAACGCTGCAAATACAGCTAAGCAAAATATTGCTAATGCTAAGACAGATTCAGCTGTAGCAACGGCCCAAGACAATGGTGTTGCCGCAATTGACGGTATTAAGGTTTCAGCTAACTCAACAGCTAAGGATCAGGCTAAGAGCAACATCACTGATGCCGCTGACAAAGCTAAGCAAACAATTGATCAGGACAATAATTTAACCAATGATCAAAAGCAAGCAGCTAAGGATCAAGTTGATACTGATGCTAAGAATGCTCAAGATGCCATCGACAACGCTAAGACCGATGCTGATGTCAATAACGCTGCTGATAACGGTAAGATTGCAATTGATAAGACAGTCGCCGATGCTGCAATCGATAATGCAGTGGCTGGTAAGATTAAGGACGTTAAGGCTCCATTAACTACTGATGAGCAAAAGACCTTGACTGATTTGATCAAGGAAACTGGTGAAAATGCTAAGCAAAATATTGCCAATGCAACTACTCCAGCAGAGGTAACGACAGCTCAAGACAATGGTGTTGAGGCTATTGACAAGATTAATGTTCCAACTACTTCTCCAGTTAAGGATGCCGCAAATAAGGCAATTGATGAAGCTTTAAAGAATAAGACTGCTGCAATTAACAAAGCTGACAACATCACTGATCAAGAAAAGCAAGATTTGATTAAGCAAGCAACCCAAGCTGCTAATACTGCTCACGACAACATCAACAAAGCAACTACTACTCCGGATGTTAATACTGCTCAAATTAATGGTGAAAAGGCAATTGCTGATGTTACTGTTCCAGGGTTGTCTGACATCAAGAAGGAAAGTACTGACTTAATTAATAAGACTTTGGACAAGAAGAAAGATGAAATTAATAATGCTTCTAACTTGTCAAATGATGAAAAGCAACAATTAATTAATGCTGCTACTAATGTTGCTACTGCTGCAATTAACAACGTTAACAATGCTGAGACCAATGATGAGGCTAAACAAGCTGCAGATACTGGTGTTAAGAACATTGAAGATGTGAAGATTCCAAGTCTTGCTAGTGCTAAGAATAATGCTAACCAAGCAATTGATGATGCATTGAAGTCTAAGACTGCCGAAATCAAGAACGCTTCAAACTTAACTGATCAAGAAAAGCAAAGCTTAATTGATAAAGTCAACAAGGCTGCAGATGATGCAACAAGTGCAATCAAGAATGCTACAACTGATAATGCAGTTAAGGATGCTGAAACTAAGGGCTTGAATGAGATTAATGGTGTTACTATTCCAACTCTTGCTGAAAAACAACAAGCAGCAAATGTAGCTATTGATCAGGCAGCCAAGGCTAAGAAAGCTGAGATTGCTAAAGCATTACAAGCTGGCAATATTGATCAAGCTAAGGCAGATAGCCTAAATACTGAAGTTGATAATGATGTCACTAACGCTATGAAGGCTATTGTAAACGCTACAACTAATGCCGCAGTAGTTGTAGCTCAAAATGATGGTATCCACAAGATTAACGCCATTAAGGTGCCATCATCTACTTACAACCCAGATATCACGAATAATACTTCAACTGGGTCTGGTGATACAGACTCAACTTCAACTAAGCCTGCTGAAGAAGCTACACTTAAGCTTATTCTTACCCACAATGCTTACATCTACAACAAGGATTACCAAATTACTTACAAGGATAATAAGCGGGTAGTTCTTAAGAAGGGTACGCAAATTATTGCTCTTGATAATGGTAAGAAGTACTTAATCAAGGGTAAGGAATTCTACCGGATTGGTGATAATCAATACGTCAAGGTTTCTAACACGATTAGCTACTACTACCTTGTACACAACTCATTCTTGTACAACAAGCATGGTAAGACTATCAAGCGTAACGGCAAACGTATCTTTGTTAGAAAAGGCGTAAGACTTGAAGCTAACAAGGTAAAGGTAGTCAAGATTAATGGTAAGAAATTCTACAAGGTGGGCAAGAGCACTTACATTAAGTTTAGAAATGCTAAATTAATTATAAGTCCTAACAAATAGTTAGATTTTCTGAGCTATTAGAATAAATAAGAAAAAGATGTACGTAATTTTGCGTACATCTTTTTTGCGTTGTTAAATTTTATTGTCAATTTTGAATCTCGGTCTTACTCATTTGCCGATATGTTTTGGGGCTGAAGCCGGAATATTTTTTGAAAGCTTTAGAAAAGGTAAATTCATCGATATAGCCTACAGAAAGTGCGATTTGTTGAATCGAGTTTTGATTATTTTTTAGCCTATTTTTAGCCTTTTCCATTCTAATTTTGATTAGGTATTTTTGTGGAGAAGTATTAAATTCTGTTTTAAAAATGTTATATAAATGACTACGCGAGATGTCAATTTTATTGCATAAAGATGCAATTGAACAATTATGATCACTGTAATTGTCATTTAAGTAATTAACAGCAAATTTTAACTTAATATGACTTGTATTTTTTGTTTGTTTTTTCCTGGTAGGATATTCCGAATCTAAGTGATAAAAGGTTTGATAGATTAATGATTCAATCAATATATAATTTGTTAAAGTATTTGGCCGATGAAGAGCATCGAATAATTGAAATAAACTGTTACAAAAATTAGAATGTTGCACTTGGCGTAAGTAATGTTGGCTAGATAGAGTAGAACCAGCGAGCATGGTTCCAATTTTTAAGCCAGATAAGCCAATCCAGAAGTAGGTCCAAGGATCTTTACCATCAGCTTGATAAAAACAAGGGGTACCTTTTGGCAGAATAAAAATATCACCAGCTTGTAATTGAATGGCAGGATGATTTGCCGAAGAAAAGATACCTTTTCCTTTAACAATGTAGTGAATGACATAATTCTGTCTGACATTATTACCGCTAAAGAAATAGTTTGGCAGACAGCTTTCCTTGCCAAAGAATAAAACATTACTTTCCAGACTAATATCATTTAGTGTTTTATATTCTCCATTCATAATGACTAACTCCAATAAAATATCATATTTGATATGTCATCATGAATTCTAACATGACGACAAAGCATTGACAACATGGCAATTATAAAAATAAAAATGTCATAATGTTTAATAAACAAAATAACAAAAAACATATAAAGCAGGCCATGGATATATTTCGGCAGTTAAGCAATAATATTTATGTAAATTATGACAGCGCTTACTTAATTAGCTAAATATGATTTTAGAGGAGTGAAGATTTATGAAAAGATGGCTAAAGAGTTTAGTCGTAACAAGCTTAATAGCTGCAACGGCTTTAAGTTTGACAGCTTGTGGTCAAAAGCAAGATAGCAAGTCTGGCAAAAAAGTTACAATTGAGTATTTTAACCAGAAAAAGGAAATGTCAGCCACTTTAAAAGAAATCATTAAGGATTTTGAAAAGAAGAATCCTGATATTCATGTCAAAGAAGTTGATGTACCCAATGCCGGTACGGTACTTAAGACAAGAATGTTGTCTGGAGATGTTCCTGATGTTATTAATATTTACCCACAAAATATCGACTTTCAAGAATGGGCCAAAGCTGGTTATTTCGAAGATATGACTCATGCTCCGTACATTAAGAATATCAAGAATCATTATGCTGATTCTTTCAAGATTAACGGTAAGATCTATAATGCACCGTTAAGTGCAAATGTATATGGCTTTTTCTACAATGCAAGTGCATTTAAGAAATTAGGCATTGAACCACCGAAGACTTGGGCAGAATTTGAACAAATTGTAAAGAAGATTAAAGCAAGCGGCAAATCTCCATTTGCAATCGCAGGAACTGAGCCTTGGACATTGAATGGTTATCATCAATTATCTTTAGCTACTATCACTGGTGGTGCTAAGCAAGCTAATCAATTATTGAGATTTTCAGCACCTAATGGAATTAAAGTGAATAATCCTTATATTCAAAAAGATTTTAATAGATTAAATCTATTACGTGAGAATTCTCAAACTAACTGGCGTGGTGCTAGTTATAATGATGCAGTTGTTTCATTTGCTAATGGTGAGAGTTTAATTATGCCAAATGGTTCTTGGGCCTTACCAATGATTAATCAACAAAAGCCTAAATTTAAAGTTAGAACCTTTGCCTTCCCAGCAGCTAAAGTAGGTCATGAAATGACAGTTGGTTCAGGTGACTTAGCTTTATCAATTTCTTCAAAGAGTAAGCATAAGAAAGCCGCTGAAAAATTTGTTGCTTATATGACAACACCTGCTGCTATGCAGAAATATTATGACGTTGATGGAAGTCCTGTTGCGGTTAAAGGAGTTAAACAAAAGGGGTTTGATTCTCAATTAGGTGGTTTATCAAGCTTGGCGTTTACAAAACACGATATGGTCTGGCTTGCTCAAGATTGGACTAGTGAAAATGATTTCTTTAATTTAACTGCAAGTTACTTAATGACAGGTAATGAGCAACAAATGGTTAATGATATGAATACGTTCTTTAACCCAATGAAGGCTTCTAATTAGGGGGATGCAAAAATGAAATCGAAAAATTTTATTGAAAAATATTGGGGTTGGCTATTTTTAATCGTCCCAATTATTCTGCAACTCATCTTCTTCTACTTTCCATTAGTTCAAGGTGCGTTTTACAGTTTTACTAATTGGACTGGTTTAACTTACAATTATAAATTTGTGGGTTTGAACAATTACAAGTTATTGTTTATGGATCAGAATTTTGCTAAGTCGATTGGCTTTACTTTAATATTAACAATTTGCCTTATTGTGGGTGAAATCGTTATCGGAATTCTGGTAGCTCGTGCTTTAAATTCTAAAATTAAAGGCCAAACCTTTTTTAGAGCATGGTTCTTCTTCCCAGCTGTTTTGTCAGGTTTGACAGTCGCTTTGATTTTTAAACAAGTTTTCAACTATGGTTTACCAGCAATTGGTAATGCACTTCATATTTCATGGTTGCAAACGAGTTTATTAGGTACCGACACTGGAGCAATAATTGCTACAATTTTCGTCCTCCTCTGGCAAGGTGTAGCTATGCCGATCATTATTTTCTTAGCTGGTTTACAAAGTATTCCAGATGAAATCAAAGAAGCTGCTGAAGTCGATGGTGCTAATAGTCGTCAAATTTTTTGGAAGATTGAACTTCCTTACATGTTGCCAAGTATTTCAATGGTCTTTATCTTAGCTCTTAAATCAGGTTTAACTGCTTTCGACCAAATCTTTGCAATGACGGCTGGTGGACCAAACAACTCAACTACTTCATTAGGTTTGTTGGTTTACAACTATGCCTTTAACAATAACTCATTTGGTTATGCTAACGCGATTGCGATTGTATTATTCCTTTTGATTGCAATTGTTTCATTTATCCAAATCAAAATTTCTAATAAGTATGCCGTTGAATAAGAGGAGTATACAAAATGGAAAAAGAAAACAAATCAAAGAAATTTTGGGATTATGCTTTACTGATTGTCGGTGGAATCTTAATTTTAATCCCATTGCTTTACACATTTTTAAGTTCATTTAAGACAACTAAACAAATCATGGAACATTTCTTTGCATGGCCTAATCCTTGGACCACTGCAAACTTCCAAAGATTATTTGCCGATGGAGTAATGAATTATTTCGGTAATTCAATTATCATTACAGTTTTATCTATTGTTTTGGTAATGATTTTTGTACCAATGGCCGCATATTCCATTGCAAGAAATATGTCCAAAAAGACAGCATATAACTGGATGTACATCTTATTAATCATTGGTATCTTTGTTCCTTTCCAAGTAATTATGATTCCGATTACAGTAATGATGAGTAAACTTGGTTTGGCTAACATGTGGGGACTAATCATCTTGTACTTAACTTACGCTGTACCTCAAACATTATTCCTTTATGTCAGCTACATTAAGCAAAGTGTGCCTGATAGTTTGGATGAAGCTGCAGAAATTGACGGTGCTAATAAGATTACCACTTATTTTAAAATTATCTTCCCATTGTTAAAACCAATGCATGCCACAACTTTAATCATTAATGCAATGTGGTTCTGGAACGATTTCATGCTTCCATTATTAATTTTGAACAAAGACTCAAAGATGTGGACTTTACCATTATTCCAATACAACTACACAGGTCAATACTTCAATGACTATGGTCCAAGTTTCGCATCATACGTAATCGGTATTATCACTATCACAATTGTATATTTGATCTTCCAAAAGAATATTATTGCTGGTATGAGTAACGGTGCTGTTAAGTAATTAGAATAATTGAGGTAATAAAAGATGGTTAGAGTAGATTTAGATCACGTTTACAAAAAGTATGACGGTAATGATAAGAATTCAGTTACAGATTTTAATTTACATATTAAAGATGAAGAATTTATCGTTTTCGTTGGTCCATCAGGTTGTGGTAAGTCAACTACTTTAAGGATGATTGCTGGACTTGAAGATATCTCCAAAGGAACGTTGAAAATTGGTGGTAAGGTAATGAACGATGTAGCTCCTAAGAATCGTGATATTGCCATGGTATTCCAGAACTATGCTTTGTACCCACATATGAGTGTATATGACAACATGGCTTTTGGATTAAAATTACGTCATACAACAAAAGAGGAGATTGATAAAAAGGTAAAAAGAGCTGCCAAAATTTTGGGCTTGTCAGATTACTTGAAGCGTAAGCCAGCTGCACTTTCTGGTGGTCAAAGACAGCGTGTTGCCTTAGGTCGTGCAATTGTGCGGGATGCACCTATTTTCTTAATGGACGAACCACTATCAAACCTTGATGCTAAGCTTCGTGTAACGATGCGTGCCGAAATTGCTAAATTACATCAACAATTGAAGACTACTACTATTTACGTAACTCACGATCAAACTGAAGCTATGACTTTAGCAGACCGCATCGTAATTATTAAAGATGGCATTCAGCAACAAGTTGGTACTCCTCTAGAAGTTTACAACAAGCCTGCTAATGTCTTTGTCGCTGGTTTTATTGGCTCACCAGCTATGAACTTCTTCCGTGTAATTTTAAAAGATGGAAAGATCATTGATAAAGAACACCATGACTTTGAAATCCCTGTTCCAGAAGGTAAATTAAAAGTTTTGAAGGACAAAGGCTACAATGGTAAAGAATTAATCTTTGGTATCCGTCCTGAAGATGTTCATACTGAAGAAGTATTTTTGGAAAGTTTCCCTGATCAAGTTGTTACTGCTAAAGTCGTCGTTTCAGAACTTTTAGGCGCAGAAACTCAACTTTACACCAAAGTAGGCGATACTGAATTAGTTTCAAAGGTTGATGCTCGTGACTTCACTAAGCCAGGTACTGAAGTACGAATGGGATTTGAAATGAACAAGGCTCACTTTTTCGATCCAGAAACAGAAAAAGTTGTTGAGAATTAAGGAAATGAATTATGACCAGTAACTTAATTAAATTTGATGATCAAAATAAAGTATTCCATTTACATAACAAGCAAATATCATATTTGCTTTCTATTGAAGATGGTGGCACATTAAGTCATTTATACTTTGGTGGAACTGTTAAAAATTACAATAATCAATTAAAGTATCCTAGATTAGACCGCGGCTTTTCAGGAAATTTGCCTGAATCGCTTGATCGTACATTTTCACGTGATTCACTTCCAAAAGAATATAGTAGTGCTGGTGAAATGGACTTTCATACTCCTGCTACAATAGTACGTAATCCAGATGGCTCAAATGCTTTGTTTTTAACTTATAAGTCATACAAAATCGAAGATGGTAAGCCAGATTTAAAGGGATTGCCACACTCTTGGACAAAAGAAGATGACGAAGCGCAAACGTTAATAGTTACTCTTGAAGATAAGGTAAGCAAGCTAGAATACGACTTATTATATACGATTTATCGAGATCGTCCTGTAATTGTACGTTCAGTTCAAGTTCATAATCATGGTGAAGAAGCAGTATATCTCGAAAAAGTTGCTTCTATGCAAATGGATTATGTAGATAAGGATTTTGAAGTCATTACTTTACCGGGTGCTCATGCAAATGAGAGGTGTGTGCAAAGAGAAAATATTGATCAAGGAATTAAAGTGTTTTCTAGTCATCGTGGCACATCAAGTCACCAAATGAATCCTTTCATGGCATTAGTAGATCATGATACCAATGAATTTATGGGTGAAGCTTATGGTTTTGCACTAGCATATTCCGGTAACCATAAATTTGAAGTTGAACGTGATCAATTTGGTCAAATCCATGTGAATACCGGAATTAATGATTACAATTTTAAATGGAAATTGAATCCAAATGAAAAATTTCAAACTCCAGAAGTTTTGATGGTTTATTCTGATCAAGGATTAAATAAAATGAGTCAGGCATTTCATAGCTTGATCCATGAACGTATTATGCGTAGTAAATTTAAGGATCAAATTAGACCTGTTCTGGTTAACAACTGGGAAGCAACTTATTTTGATTTCAATGAAGATAAATTAAAAACTATTGTCGATAAGGCTAAGAAATTAGGCCTAGAAATGTTTGTCTTAGATGATGGTTGGTTTGGTCATCGTGACGATGACAACAGTTCTTTAGGAGATTGGAAAGTTTATAAGAAGAAGTTTCCTAATGGATTAGGACATTTTGCAGATTATGTTCATGAACAAGGATTAAAGTTTGGACTATGGTTTGAACCAGAAATGATCTCATATGAATCAAATCTATATAAAGAACATCCAGATTATCTAATGCATGTACCTGGTAGAAAGCCGTGTCCGTCAAGAAATCAATATGTCCTAGAACTTGGTCGTAAAGAAGTTCGTGATAATATCTTTGAGCAGATGGTAAAAATCTTAGATAGTAAAAAGATTGATTATATTAAATGGGATATGAACCGTAGTTTGTCTGATATTTATGAATCAGATTTACCTGCTAATCAACAAGGAGAAGCATATCATCGTTATGTATTAGGTTATTACGATTTATTAAATAAATTGGTAACTAGATATCCTGATATTTTATTTGAAGGATGCTCTGGTGGTGGCGGTAGATTTGATGTCGGACAAGCTTATTACACACCACAAGTTTGGGCTAGTGACAATACTGATGCTATTGAAAGATTAAAGATTCAATACGGTACTAGCTTTGTTTATCCGCAATCAATGATGACATCACATGTTTCAGTATCACCTAATGAACAGAATGGAAGAATTACTCCATTTAATACACGTGGGGCTGTAGCAATGTGGGGCGACTTAGGCTATGAACTTGATTTAACCAAGATGAGTGATGAAGAAAGTGATCAAGTTGTTAAACAAGTCACAGAATATAAGAAAATTAGAGAAGTTACCCAGTTTGGTACGCTTTATCGTTTGAAGGCTTCAGCAAGCAATCAATGTGCATGGATGATGGTTGATTCTAATAAGAATGAAGCAGTTGTAACTGTCGTCAATGTAATGGCTCACGCTCAACCATATTGTACGAAGACAAAATTAGCTGGTCTTGATCCAGATAAACGATACAAGAATTTAGAAACTGATGAAGTTTTTGGTGGCGACGAGCTAATGCACCTTGGCTTTTATGATCCTATTGAACGTGGTGATTTTAAAGCCAAAATGTATCATTTTAAGGCTATCAATTAGGAGACAATTATGCCAATTGAAAATAAAGTAATGTTAATTACTTATCCAGACAGTTTGGGTAAAAATTTAAAAGAATTAGATGAAATTTTAAGTGAAGACTTGAAGGGGGCTGTAGGCGGTATTCACTTATTGCCATTCTTCCCATCAACTGGTGACCGTGGATTTGCTCCGACTGGATATACAGAAGTAGATCCTAAGTTTGGTGACTGGTCAGACATTGAAAAAATAGGTAAGAAATATTATTTGATGTTTGATTTTATGATTAATCATATTTCTCGTCAATCAAAATTTTATAAAGATTTCAAACAAAAGAAAGATAAAAGTAAGTATGCCGATTTATTTTTGAACTGGGACAAATTTTGGCCGGAAGGTCGTCCAACTCGAAAAGATATTGATTTAATTTATAAACGAAAAGATCGTGCTCCATATCAAGAAATTACTTTTACAGATGGCAGTAAAGAAAAATTATGGAATACTTTTGGTGAAGAGCAAATCGATATGGATGTTCGAAAGGAGGTGACACAGAAGTTTATTAAAGATACGTTGAGAGCATTAATTGATCATGGTGCTGATATTATTCGGTTAGATGCTTTTGCGTATGCTGTAAAGAAGTTAGATACTAATGATTTCTTTGTAGAGCCAGAAATTTGGGATTTACTAAAACAAGTACAAGATGATATTTCTGATAAAGGTGCAATGATTCTACCAGAAATACATGAACACTATTCAATGCCATTTAAGATTTCAAAGCATGGATATTATATCTATGACTTCGCTTTACCAATGGTAACTTTATATTCACTTTATTCAGGTAAAGCCAATCGTTTAGCTGATTGGCTTAAGAAATGTCCAATGAAACAGTTCACTACCTTAGATACACATGATGGTATCGGTGTTGTTGATGCTCGTGATATTCTCTCCCCTGACGAAATTAAATACACAAGTAATGAATTGTATAAAGTTGGAGCTAATGTTAAAAAGAAATATTCTAGTGCAGAATATCATAATTTAGATATCTACCAAATTAATACAACTTATTATTCTGCTTTAGGCAATGATGATAAAAAATACTTTATTGCAAGACTTATTCAAATGTTTGCGCCTGGTATTCCGCAAGTCTATTATGTAGGAATGCTGGCTGGTAAAAACGATATCGAACTCCTCGAAAAGACTAAAGAAGGTAGAAACATTAATCGTCATTACTATGGCAGAGAAGAAGTAGCTGAAGAAACTAAAAGACCTTTAGTAGCAGCACTCTTGAAATTGTTTAATTTTAGAAACAATGAAGCAGCTTTTGATCTTGATGGATCCATTGAAATCACTACGCCTAATGAAAACGTGATTCAAATAACTCGTATGAATAAAGATAAAACTCGAAAAGTAAGAGCTATTATTAATTTAAAAAATTTAACTTATCAAGTGACTGTAAATAATGAGGTTATTAACTTTTAAATAAACAGTATCAACTGTATATAAAAATGTGTCTGGGAAAAAACTAGATTTTTAGTCCAGATATAAAAACACAAGAATTCACTAAAAATAATGAATTTCTGTGTTTTTTCGTTCTATTGTTTTTGTGTGGTGAATATCAAGGAATGGTTTTGAAGTATACAAAAAAAACGATGATCTTCATAACGAAGTTCATCGTTTTTTTCATGGTCTGAGAATTATTTTTTCCCAGACGCTTTTTTGTTAGGTATTTATTTTAAGAAGTATTGTAATGCTGAAGCTAAAAGACCACCAACGATAGGACCACACATTGGTACCCATGCGTATTGCCAATTAGCACTTGATTTATTCGGTACAGGCAAGATTGTATAAGCAAGTCTTGGTGACCAATCACGAGCGGGGTTTAAAGCAAATCCAGTAGTAGCACCTAGACCTTGTCCAACTACCATAATCAATAAACCAACGATTAATGGCTTAAGACCTTTATCAAAATCACCTAAGTTAAGTAAAGCAAAGATAAAAATAAATGTTGCGATTGTTTCACTTAGGAAGTTGAATAAATTATTCTTAATAGCCGGTGCTGTAGCGAAAATACCTACTTGATTACCTTCTTCGGCAGTTTTGGTTGCTTTAAAGTGAGGGTAGTATTGAATAATTACAAGTACTGCACCGACAAAAGCACCTAAAAACTGACCTAATAAATAAGGTAAGACTCCGCTCCAAGGGAAAAATCCGAAAGCCGCAAACCCAATTGTGACAGCTGGATTTAAGTGACCTTGTGAGCCAAAGTTTGCAGCAATATAAACACCAAATGTAACGGCCATACCCCAAGCAATGGTTACGTATAGCCAGTGGGAACCTTTGGCGTAGGATTTATTCAAGTTAATCGCTGCACCACATCAGGTGCCTAAAACGATTAATACCATAGTTCCTAGGAACTCACCAATGAAATCTGACATGATGGGTTTCTTTCTAGTTAATCTTTAATTGTTAATGGTTTTAGTTGTTTTTCAATATCTTCTAAGTTAACTCCTGCTTGAATTAAGGAAGCCGCGGTATAAGCTCCTTCCAAAAAGGCAGTGTCATATAAGTGAACTTTCTTATCGCTCATTTCTATCGCCATTTCAAGGTTCATTTTTGCGCTTCCAAGATCATAAAAAGCCAAAATTTCATCAGCTTGATTATCTGCAAAAGCTTGCATAATCTTTTCCATGTTGGTGCCAATATCATTATCATTAGTACCGCCAGCCGTGGTAATTGGCACGTCTTTAGCTACCTGATTTAATAATTGAGGTAAACCTTCGGCGATTTCTGGTACGTGTGAAACAAGAGTAATTCCTAGACTCATAATAAACCCTCCGTTTCAAGCAGCGTCTCAAAAAGATAGCCGCTTGATTCAGAACCTGGGTCGATATGGCCTTTAGAACGTTCACCTAAGTAACTTGCACGACCTTTTTTGGCAATCATATCTTTAGTTGCTTCAACAGCATCTTTGATTTTATCTTCAGATAGACTGCCATCTTTTACATCAGGAACCAACTTATACCAAACGTCAACCATTGTCTTATCGCCAGGTTCTGCACCGCCGCGTTTTTGGATCCCAGCAAGTGCAGCATCAAGTAATTCACCTACATTATCAGTTGAGCTACTCTTTTTAGCCATTTCTAAAAAGGCAGTTCCATATAAAGGACCAGAAGCTCCACCTACAGTAGAAATAAGTGCCATAGCAATTGTTTTTAATGCACTTGGAACATCGGCTGGTTTAGTAGCTAATTTTTTTTTAACAGCTTGCATCCCGCGACTCATGTTAAAACCGTGATCACCATCACCAATTGGCGTATCCAGATCACTTAAATATTGCTTATTTGTTTCAACTTTATCCGCAAAATTATTCATCCAAGTTGTTAATGTATCAACAGTTAAAGTCATCTTTAATCCTTTCTACCATGCAATTGTTTGAACAGGGTAATTTAGATAGTCCAGCCATTTGTCTTCTTTAATTTCAAAAAGAGTTAAGGAAATACCGGCCATATCGATTGAAGTCATATAGTTGCCGACCTTCATAAAGCTAGGCTTAATGTTGAATTCTTTAAGTTTATTTAAAACGTCATTAGCAAAAACATATTGTTCCATCAATGGAGTTGCGCCCATCCCGTTAATGAGACAAGCATATTTTTTATTGCCATCTAAATTCATTTCGTCGTTTAACTTACCAATTAATTCTTCAACTAATTCCTTAGAAGGCTTAATCTTTTCGCGGCGATAACCTGGTTCACTATGAATACCAACACCATATTCAATTTCATCTTCTTTTAGAAGAAAACCGGGCTTACCAACTTCTGGGTTAGTTGCTGCAGATAAGGCAACGGCAAGAGTCTTAATATTTGGCAAAACTTTTTTAGCTAACTTTTCAAGTTCATCTAGGCTTGCGCCTTCTTGAGCTGCAGCACCTAAAACTTTATGCATGAATAAAGTTCCTGCTACTCCGCGACGTCCTTGAGTGTAAAGGCTATTTTCTACAGCAATGTCATCGTCAACAACGATTGACTTAACAGGAATATCTTCCATTTCTGCTAAATCTTTAGCCATATCAAAGTTCATTACATCGCCAGAATAATTTTTAACTACCAGAAAAACGCCTTTTCCTTGATCTACTGCCTTAATTGCAGCATAAATTTGATCTGGAGTAGGAGAAGTAAAGACTTGACCGCAAACAGCGGCGCTAAGCATTCCTTTACCAACATAGCCTGCGTGAGTTGGTTCATGACCTGAACCACCACCACTGACAATACCAACTTTTCCTTTCATAGAATCTTTATCGGCTCTTACGACAGCTTCTGTGTCAGGAATTTTTTCAATAAATTGAGGATAAGAACGAGTCATTCCCATTACCATTTCGGGAACAACATTATGTGGATCATTAATTATCTTTTTCATAATTTCTCCTTTTGCAAAAATGCAATCGCTTACAAACTGATTATAACGCAATAACTTATAAATTTAAAAACATATGACATGTTGTCATATGTTTCATTAAGTAAACGTGATTTTTACAATTTTAAAATAATTTTATAGCAAGTTATAACTTTTATAATATTCCTGTTACTTTCAAAGAAAAATCAAAAATCATTGCTATAATGGCGTAAACGAAAGAAGGGACAATGTTGAATGTTTACGGAAAATACGCCCCAGCACTGGATAGGATACTCAACCAGTTGCTTAATCGTTTCGATGAATTGAATAAAAATTATGAACAAGTTCATCATGAACGTTTATATGAACACTTGCGTGGTCGAGTTAAAAGTGAAGCCAGCATGGAACAAAAATGTAAAAGAAAGAATTTGCCCTTAACGCCGCGATCTGCTTTAAGAGATAATCGCGATAGTATAGGGCTACGAGTTATCTGCAACTTTATTGACGATATTTATAAGTGTATTGCTTATATTAGAAGTTGGGATGATGTAACTATTGTTAAAGAGAAAGATTACATTACTAATGTTAAGCCTAATGGTTATCGTTCTTATCATATGATTTTGGATGTTACTGTAATGGATGAAGATGTTGACGGTAATGTACCCGGTCATTATTTCGTTGAAGTTCAGCTTAGGACAATTGCAATGGATACGTGGGCAAGTTTGGAACATGAAATGAAATACAAGCATCAAATTAAAAATCCAGAAATGATCGGACGAGAATTAAAGCGGGTAGCTGATGAATTAGCTTCCTGTGATGTAAGTATGCAAACTATCCGTCAGCTAATTAGAGAAGAGGATTGAAAAAATAATGAAGATTTTAGTGGCAGAAGATGAACCGCAGCTACTACGTGTATTAATAGTTGCTATGCAAAAAGCAGGATATGAGGTTGATCCAGTTGCTAATGGCTTAAAGGCGGTGGAACATGCCAAACAAAATTGCTATGACGTGATCATTTTGGATATCATGATGCCCGTCATGGATGGAATTACCGCCCTTAAGCAAATTAGAGAAAGTGGTGATAAGACTTATATTTTAATGTTAACAGCGAAAGCTGAAATTGATGATCGTGTAACTGGATTGGATAGTGGAGCTGACGATTATCTTACTAAGCCTTTTTCATTAAAAGAATTATTAGCAAGATTGCGCTCAAAAGAGCGACGTGAAGAAGACTTTACACCTAATGAATTAAAAGTAGGTGATGTTTCACTGAACGTTTCTGGGCAAGAATTAGCGAGTCACAATTCAATCAGATTAAGCGGTCAAGAAACGCAACTAATGAATTACTTTTTATTAAATGAAGGTAAAGAACTTTCAACTGATGAATTATTGAATCATGTTTGGAAAAATGATGAGGATGCTAATTCAGATGTTGTTTGGATTTATGTATCGTATTTGCGACAAAAATTACAATCAATTCGCAGCTCGGTAAAAATTGAGGGTGAAAAAGGTGGTAATTATGAATTAGTTGAGTAGGTGATAGGGATGATTCAGAAATTTCGCTGGAAGTTTATTGGAGCTTCTGTTGCAGCATTATTACTAGTTTTGATAATTACTTTAGGCGGATTGATCGGGATTACTCGTGTTCAAAGCCAAAATGAAGTTAATCGCGTGCTGACAGCATTGGTAAAAAATGAAGGTCGCTTATCGCCGCGTAATGCACAACCAGCTTTTGGTAATCAAAAAGATATTATTAATCGTAATTTTTTAGGCGGACAATATAATCCGGAGGCTGTGTATCAGTACCGTTATTTTGCAGTAACTGTAGATCCTACGCAGCGAATAAATGTGATTAATGATAATAATGTTTATAAAATTAATAATACTGAAATAAAGAGTGTTACAAAAAGAGCTCTAGCTAATCGAGATCAATCTGGAGATGTAAAAATTGGGCAGAACCGATACGCATATAGAGTTGATAAAAACGCTGCTGGACAGACAATGATTGTTTTCTTGAATGAAACACTTATTTTTAATCGATTCTGGTTGTTATTTAGAGTGTCACTTGTTTTAGGAGCATTTGCATTATTGATCTTTGCAGCAGTTTTAATCTTGGTTTCTGGTAAAGCAATTAAGCCGATTGTTGATACATACCATAAGCAACAAGAATTTATTACCAATGCGGGTCATGAATTAAAGACACCACTAGCGGTTATTTCAGCTAATACTGAAATGGAAGAGATGCTAGGCAATAATTCTGAATGGAATGAAAGTACAAAAGAGCAAGTTGAAAAATTATCTGAGTTAATTAATCGTCTAATTTCTTTGGCTAGAACTGGTGAAAATGGTGAAGTTGCTTTAAGTAAAGTGAATTTTTCACAGATTGTTGAAGATGTGACACAAGATTTTAAATCGGTTATGAAGCAAAATGATCTAGTGTATCAGGTTTCCATTCGTGAGGGGATTAATGTAATTGCAGAAAAGCATTCTTTAACTGAAGTGGTCAATATTTTGCTTGATAATGCTAGAAAATATTGTGATCCACATGGCAGAGTAAAAGTAGAGTTAGTCAAAAGTACGCTAAGTAAAAATGCAATTTTACGAGTAATTAATACTTATAAGGAAGGAAAAAATAAAGACTATACGCACTTCTTTGATCGTTTTTATCGTGAAGATGAATCTCACAATTCTAAAAAAGGTGGCTTTGGTATTGGATTAGCTATGGCTCAAGAATTAATTCATACTTTCCACGGTAAAATTTCAGTAAATCATAGAGGAGAAAATATCGTTTTTAGTGTTAGTCTAAAAATTGTCAAATAGATGTTCTTGATAGTTGTATAATTTCAATTAAAGAATCGAGGAATTATTTTGGCAAAAAGAAAATCAATTTATACTAAAGACGTTATTTTAGTTATGGCAGCGTCCTTCTTTTTCATGTTCAGTACTATGTTCGTTAATCCGTTGATTAATGGCTATGCCAAAAATTTAGGAGCGAGTAGTGCTTTTGCAGGAATTATCGTAGGTATTATGAGTGTGGCCGCTATGTTTTTACGCCCCGTTGCTGGTAATTTAACTGATAAATTTTCTAAGTATCGTTTATCCTTTATTGGTGGAATTTTAATATTAATCGGAATAGTAGGATATATCCTTACTCCTTCAAGTGGTTGGTTGCTGTTATTTAGACTGATTAATGGTACGGGGTATGTTTTATGTACTGTTTGTATGACAACTTGGCTGGCATTTTTGGTTCCACGGCAACACGTTGGTGAAGCAATGGGTTTCTATGGCTTAATGAATGCCTTAGCAATGGCATTAGCACCAGCACTTTCAATTAATATTTATCAAAAAATTGGTTATCGTGAAAGTCTGATTGCATCGGCTATTTCAGCTTTATTGATGGTTATCTCTATTCAATTCGTAGGCAATCATGCTAAGCCTAATGCAGAAATGCGCCAAAGAGCTGCTAAAAAGCACTTTAAGATTATTCAAGTAAATGTTTTACCGGTAGCTATTTTAACCACTTTATTTGCAATACCATATTTTGTTACCCAAGCAGATATTGTAACTTATGTTGAACAAATGCATTTAAGTGTTGCAGTAGGATCATATTTCTTGATTTATGCAATTGTACTCTTAATTATTAGAATTGGATTCAAACGCTACTTCGATACTGTGCGCTTTGGCGTGTGGTTCTGGATTAGCTTGGTGTCAACAGCTGCTTATATTATTTTGCTGGCGGTTATGAATAATAATTGGCAAATGGCCTTAGCAGCTGCTGGGATGGCCATGGGGTACGGCATTATTTATTCAGTTTTACAATCAACCGCTTTACTTCTTGCACCAATTGAAGAACAGGGATTAGCTAGCTCAACTTTTTATTTAGGATTGGATATTGCTATGGCTTTTGGTCCTATTATTAGTGGTGTAATTGACAGTACTTTTCCTATTAAATGGTTTTATCCGATCGAATTAATCTTAATTCCATTTATACTTTTAGTTTACTTTATTTGGCGCAAGAGATTGAATGGTGCGATAGATCACCATTAAAGAAAGGTAGAAATTCGATGAGTGATTATTTAGTAAAATCTCAACTAGAAAATAAAGAATGGCAAATTTCTAATCATGTCCGTGATCACAACTTTATTTGTGATGCTAATGATAAAAAGTACGATGCTGGTCCTAATCCGGTTGAATATTTATGTGGAAGTGTAAATTCTTGTATTGTAATGTCAGCAGGAATGATCACTAAAGCACATCAATTAGATGTAAAGAATTTTAATGTAAAAAATTATGCCAAGACCGAAAAAATGGGTCATGGTAAATCAGTAGTTACTGAGATGAGAATTGAAGTCTCTTTTGACTCAGAAATGTCAAATGAAGAAAAAGAAGAGTTTTTAGCTCATGTTTTACATGTATCTACGATTTACCAAACTATTAAAGAAGCAATAAAAATTTATGTAGAATTAACCTAAGAGGTGAAAGATGACTTTATTAGATGAAGCCGTTGTATTGAATGATGGTAGTTTGATGCCAAAAGTTGGTGTTGTTGTAGGTAATAAACCAGTAGATGATGCAATTAAAGCAGGTTATAGATTAATTGACTGCAGCCTTGATCAAAAAACAAAATTGAAAGCTGAAAATCCGCAACTGTATGTGGAAGTTCAGATCCCAGAAGATGTGATTACTCGTGATGATTTTAAAAAGATTAGACAAGATATTATAGACCATCATGCTGATCTGTGCTTATTGAAGCTAAGTGATAATAAGGAAAGAAATGGTCAGATTTGGCAAGAATTAGAGCAATTAAGAATTCAAGGCTGGATTAAAAATATTGGTGTTATTAATATCAGCGTTGATGCATTGAATGAATTATTAAATCATACTCAGGTTAGACCATGTGTAGCGCAAATTAGTTATGAAGATCAAGGATTAATTAACTTAGCTCGTGAAAATAGAATTCAAGTAGAAATTCCAGTTTATGGTGATATTAATGCTTTAGCTGAAATTGCTAGTCATTATGGTACCAGCTCTGTCGAATTAGTCATGCGCTATTTCAGTCAAAAGGGTATTGTGCCATTGTTTGAAATTGAAGATGTGGTAGAAAATCCAAGAATTAACTTCACTATTAATGCTGAAGATTTAGCTACAATTGGTCAACTTTTTGCTCAAAAGTAAAGTGAAATTAGACTATACATAAGCATGTCTATCAATAAAAAAATAGATAAAAGATGTTATAATTAAAGCATAATAGTTAGTTTTTAGGAGATATTAAAAATGAATACAAGAAAATTAATTACTTCAATGGCAGCGGCTGTAATGCTTTCTACAGGTTTAGCTGGTGTGGGTACTGCAATAACAAGCCAACCAGCACAAGCTGCTACTCAATCTGGTAGTTCAATCAGTATTAGACGTAGATCAGTAACTGCTACAGTAAATTCTGATAAGCCTCAACTTATTGCATATGATCCATCTACTAATAAGTTTGTTAAGGCTCTTGATTCAACTTATGTAAAAGGTCAAACTATTCCAGTTTACTATGCTATTACTGCTCCATCTACTGCTAATGGTTCAAGCCAAAACGTTACTTTCTACTTCCTTGAAAATAGAACAGTAGATGGCAAGAGTTGTATGATACTTATTCCATCAAATTCTGTAACGCCAGCTTCAACTGTGCCAACAGCAGAAGAATTCCAAAAGACAGCTGAAAATGATGCTAAAACTATTCAAGATGCTTATGCAAATAGAACTATCAAGTCTATTACTGTCACTCCAAAATCCAAAAAGGGCGCCAAAATCTATTACGCTTATAAAAAGAGCGCAAAATCAAAGAAGATTGTCTTCAAAGCAACCAATAAGAAGATCAAATATGGCAAGAAATATAAGTCATCAATGATTGTTAAGAATGGTAAGAGTAGATATGTATATATTGGTAAGAAGAAATATCTTAAATCAACTGCTGTAAAAGTAACCAATGTTAAGTACTCACCACTTAACTTACCAGATGATATTAAGAATTTAATCGTTAATAACTAATCTATTAATGAGGAAACTCGTCAATGTGTAATGTATTGGCGAGTTTTTTTAATGCTTTATAAGCATTGAACTTACATACTAATAAGTATTTCACTTCAAAAATCAAACGTGGTAAATTAATAATCAATAAATGACGAGAAGGGGATATTCATGAAAAAGAAAAGTCTGTTGATCAGTGCAGGTACAGTTATTGTTGTCTTACTTGCTACGCTTGGTTCATTTTTTATTAATAAGCAACGTGATGAAAGAGTGCAAGATATTAAGCCGATAAAAGTGGTATCAAGAAGTACCCCAACTTACTTCTTCCATGGCTGGGGCAGTAGCTATCACGCTGAAGAAAAGATGGTGCAAGCAATTAGAAATGCTGGCATTACTAACAGTGTAATTCGTGTTAACGTAACTAAGAGTGGTAAGGTTATTTTGCATGGGAAGTTTAAAAAGAATGCCCAAAATCTAATTATTGAAGTAAATTTTGATGATAATAAGTTAAGCGACTACGGTAATGATTATGTTCGTGGTTATGAGACAGCCGGCGCACGCTATGTTAGAAATGCCATTAGAACTGTTAACGGAAAGTATGGCTTCAGCAAAGTAAACATCGTGGCTCATTCAATGGGTAATCTTGAAACGGCCTATTTCTTTAAAAACTACGGTAATGAAATTCCAGTAGAACACTTTGTTTCCATCGCTGGTCACTATGATGGTATTCTTGGCATGAACGATAAGGCTAACCAATTGAAAATTAATTCTAAGACTGGTAAGCCAAGCCGCATGCAACCAGAATATCGCGGTTTATTATCACTTAGAAAAACATTCCCAAGAAATACGCGTGTGTTAAACATCTATGGCAACTTAGAAAATGGTACTAATTCTGATGGTTCAGTTTCTAATGCATCATCCAGATCATTACGTTACTTGTTAAATGGTCGTGCAAAGTCATACCGTGAATTGATGATTCGCGGCAGCAATGCACAACATAGTAAGTTGCACAATAATAATGAAGTAAACCAAGCAATTGCCAACTTCTTGTGGAAGTAATCTATTATGTTAGAAGACTTAATTCTGATATATTTCGGAATCAGGTCTTTTTTTATGAACTTTTGAAAAAGTTATTCCAAAAGTTCATAATAAATACTGTCTGTTTTTTTAAAGGAGTTGTTTTATATTTATGAAGCAAGATAATCACGTTAAGATTAAACTAGGTAGTTTAGTCTTAATGATTTTCTCTTCTATTTTTGGATTTAGTAATTCATTGACGGCCTTTTATCAGATGGGATATTCAAGTATCATTTGGTATATTGTAACTGCCGTTTTGTTCTTCTTGCCATCCGCACTTATCTTTGCGGAATACGGTGCAGCTTTTAAGGGGATTAAAGGTGGTATCTTTTCTTGGCTTGAAGGTTCTACTAATGAAAAGGTAGCATTTATCGGAACGTTTATTTGGCTATCTGCCTGGGTTGTCTGGCTGGTATCTTCTACTCAGTTTTTTTTGGTATCAGTTTCAACCGCTATATTTGGACATGATACCACTCAAAGTTGGTATTTGGGAGGATTAACTTCAACACAATTATTAGGGATTCTTGAAGTTATCTTTTTAGCAGTTGTTACTTTTTGTGCCGCAAAGGGAATCGACAAAATAAAGGTGATCAATAATATTGGTGGGATTTTTACTTTGGCGATTGCTATTGGTTTTACAGTTGTTTCATTGCTGGTGTTCTTTTTAAATCATGGTCAATTGGCTGAACCTATTACTACCCAGAATTTGGTTCATTCACCAAATCCATCATTCCAATCCCCAATTGCAGTTGTTTCATTCATTGTTTATGCATTATTTGCTTATGGTGGTCTTGAAACTACTTCTGGTGTGATTGACTCAGTTGATAAACCTGAAAAGACTTACCCTAAGGGGTTGATCATTGCGATGATTATGATGACTGCACTTTATGTTGTAAATATTTTTATGTGTGGGGTAGCTGTTAACTGGAATAAGGACTTAGGTGTTAAAGGTGTTGACCTTGCTAACGTTGAATATGTTTTGATTAACAATCTTGGTGTGGTTACTGGTAAGAGCTTAGGCTTGTCTCATTCAGCATCTTTGGCAATCGGTTCAGCATTTTCACACTTTGCTGGTATTGCTGATGTTTTATCAGGTATCGCTGCTGCATTTTTGATGGTTTATTCACCAATTAAGTCATTTATTGAAGGTTGTGATCCACGACTTTTGCCTAAAAAATTGGTTGAACTTAATAAGCACGGGATGCCAGAACGTTCAATGTGGCTACAAGCAATTATCGTTAGTGTAATTATTTTGTTTATTTCATTTGGTGGTAATGCTGCCAATCAATTCTACACAATCTTGATGGATATGATGAATGTATCTTCATCTGCGCCATATTTATTCTTGATTGCAGCTTATCCATTCTTTAAGGCAAAAAAGGATATTGATCGTCCATTTGTTTTCATTGAAGGCAAAAAGAAAGTTTGGGCAACCACTATTGTTGTTTGGTTAGTCGTCGCAATTGGTATTATCTTTACTTGTATTGAACCTTTATTTACAGGAGATTATCAAACATCATTCTGGACTGCAATTGGTCCAGTCGCATTTGGTATTGTAGCTTGGGTATATTATGCATATCGTGAACGCAAAGATAAAGCCGCATTATAAAAAGAATAAGCAGATTTATTTAGTATTTATTGATTATTTGTTAAATTAATCAATAAAGAATCAGTAGGTGATCTAAATGAAAAGAACTATTAAATTAGGCGTGAGTGCCTTGCTTGTTAGTCTGTTTGCTTTATTTGTTGGTAAAAAATTAGATGATGAAGTAAATAAAGATAACGCAAGCGATGACCGCGGCGTTGGACCGTTAGATTAAATTAGAAGGAATTAAATTCAATCATTTGGATGATTTGATTCTTTTTTGTACAATGAATGAAAACGTAATTTGATTTTACAAAGGAAATAAATATGACAAATGAAGCTTTATTAATCATCGATTATACTAACGATTTCGTAGACGACAAGGGTGCACTCACTTGTGGCAAGCCAGCACGAGAATTAGACGATACTATTACCAATTTGGCTGATAAATTTTTAAAAGAGGACAAGTGGGTGATCTTTCCAACTGACAAGCACTTTCAGGATAATCCATATCATCCTGAAACGAAGCTTTTTCCACCACATAATTTACCTAATACCTGGGGACGCGAATTATATGGGAAAGTAGGAAAGTGGTATGAAGATCACAAAGATAATAATCATGTAATTTTGATGGATAAAACTCGCTATTCTGCTTTTGCTGGTACGTCACTTGATCTGCTTTTGCGTGAGCGTAAGATCGATACTTTGCATTTGACTGGTGTCTGCACTGATATTTGTGTTTTGCATACTGCAATGGATGCTTATAATCGTTGCTATAACTTGGTTGTACATGAAAATGGCGTAGCTAGCTTTGATCAAAATGGTCATAAGTGGGCATTGAATCATTTTAAGACTTGTTTGGGTGCTAAGGTTGTAGATTAGATAGAAAAATAAAAAGGTTAGCTATTATTAATTAGTTAATGATTTCAGCTCTTACTTTTTATTAGTGATATAATATAAGTGATTTAACTGATAAAAAGTAAGGAGAAACTGATATGGCTGAATTAAACGATTCTTTGACTTTTAAACATGGCGCAAAAATCTCTAACCGCTTCGTTCAACCGCCGATGTTGACAAACAGTGGTATCGATGGCGAAGCAAGTGAAGACACAATCAATTATTGGAGACATCACTCAAAGTCGGGTGGTATGTTAATTACTGAATATATCTATGTCACTGCTGAAGGTGGTCCCGCAATTTCTTGGGCAAAAGATCGTACGCAACTTGCTGTTTATGATGATAAATTTGTTCCCCAACTTAGGAAAGTTGCCAGTGCAATGAAGAGTAGTGGTAATAAGGCAATTATGCAGATTGCGGAAACAGGTCGTGAAGCTAGCGGGCGAGTGGCTCTTTATGGCAAGCCTGTATATGCACCAACTGCAATGGATTTCCCATTTTTGCCCTATAAAGTACATGAATATGGTGATGAACAGATTAAAAATGTAATAAAATGCTTTGGTAGAACCAAAAGTGTGACAAGTATGACCATAGATATCCTTCATCATTTGGTTGTTATCAACGAATCCACCGCTAGCTAGGATGACTGCCTTGCCGTAGATATTATAGGTAGTGCCATCATATGAAACTGCCTTAACGCCAATGACTTTACCGCTATTATCTTTGATAAAGTCCTTAGCGGCTAATTCCAATTGGTAATTGTTAACAAGATTCATGCCTTTTGCCTTATCAAGGGCGTTTTGATATTGATCAATATGTACAGGCTGACCAGCAGAATACCACTTATTGTCCTTAGCCGTATAAACCGTCCATTCTTTTGTCCAATCTTGTCTTACAAATGAAGGGAAGTAACCAGCTGGCATGCCAAAGGCAGGGCTATCGAAGCTAAAACCAAAATTCTACATGTAATAATCTAGTGCAGGGCCATCTTCGTAGATGGCTTTTTTGATTACTGCAGCCTTCTTATCAGTTTTGACGTAATCGATCCAAGTATTATAAAGATCTTCAGGATCGATATTGTCTTTACCATCGTTGTATTTCTTAGATTGAATCTTTGAGTTAACAACCATTGGACCTGAAGTTGAGATGGAGTTACCATCGATTCTAGCGGCTGCATCTAAGCCAAATACTTTAGCACCGGACTTTGCGGCAGCACAGTAACTTAAAATACCAGAACCTCCAAGGCACACAATGATAACATCAAAGTCTTTCTTTTCAACAGTATCATTCTTTTTAGTTACAGGAGTGTGCCATTCATCGCTATTTCCGCCAGCATCTTTGATAGCTTTTTCAGCGATTGCTTTAATAGCACCTGAAGATACACTGGCACCTGTAACTGTATCAGTATCAAGTGATTGGGATTCAATTAGTCTGGGAATAAATTTCTTTTCAGCTACATGGAACCAAGGTGAAGTTTGGGAATCTTTTTCAGAAGTAATTTTTATATTTTTGATTTTATTGTTTTTGATAGTAACTTCACCTGTCATTGGAGCAATAAGGCTGTAAGATGGAACAGTTTCTGTATAAGTACCATCTTTTAATGGGGTTTTAGTTTGGTTTTCCGTTTCACCAGTAGCTTGCTTAATACAATCAGTGAGTGCACGTCTTACTGCGTTACTAGTTTCAGTTGCACCAGTAACTGCATCAAGCGAATCATTTTGCTTTTTTAAAATTTGTGCGCTCAGTTGGGAAACTACATCTTTATTACGTTGGCTAGTTTCACCTTCGACATTAATAGAAACATTTTTTATTTTGTCAGAATCAAAATCTACGGTTAAGTTAACATTTGAGCTGTGACCTTTAGTTGAGCTAGAGTGAGTTCCTTTAATATATTTCATTGAGGATACATTCTTTCTTTTACTTCAAATCATAACTGTAAGCGCTATTAATGCTTGTGCTATTATAGAGATACAACGTGAAGGACTGACTTAACTCGGAGAAAAAATATGTATAACAATGAATTAAATACATTTTTATTAGTAGCTAAAAATGGGAGCTTTTCTGGTGCAGCTAAGGAAATGTATGTTTCTAAAAATGCAGTAATGCAACAGATTAACTTATTGGAATCACATCTGGACTTAACACTGTTTAATCGGACGACTCATGGAGTGACTTTGACAAATGCGGGACGAGTTTTTGTAGAAGAAGCACACAAAATATTGGAATTATCTGAACAGATTGATCAGAATTTAGCTAGATATAAAAATACTATTTTTGTAGGATCAGGATTTTTGAATCCACCGATTTTAATTAAGAAAATTTGGCATCAATTTTTGAAAATAAATCCTAAAAGCAGAATAGATTTTATAGAAATAGCAGATTATGAAAATTTGTCGAGGAATATTGATTTATTTGAGGGATGCTATGCTGAAAAGCCATTTCTGCGACAAGGATTTTCTTTTTGTAAATGCGCTACATCAAAGCTAGTAGCAATTATGCCGCCAAGTGATCCTCTAGTTAAAAGGAATGAATTAAGAATTTCAGATCTTGAGGAAAGACAAGTAGTTATTCCTGATGATTCAGCATATAGATCCATGCATGAGATAGAAAAATTTTTACAGGATAAAATTTCGAATATCAAATTAGAAAAATACAATTCTTTGACTACTGCTGTGGTAAATAATGCGCAAATAAGAGATGAAATTTTGTTGGTTCCTGATTATTTAGGTACATTAGCTAATCCTAATTTGGTTAAAAAAGTAGATTGGGATTTGAAGATTGATTATGGTTTGTACTATCGTCCTGATTCTAGTGAATTATGTCAGAAATTGATTGAGACAATAAAGCGAGAATTTAATAATGTAAATTTTCGATTTGGAAAATTTGAATAAAGAAAATGTTTTGAGTACTACAATAGTTGCGTACTACTTATCGAAAAGAATAATTGAGGGGGTTAAAAATGTATAAAAAGAAAATTGTGACGTTGCTACTTGTAGTGTTTGGATTGTTTTTTGTAGGTATTCAAACATCTAGCAAAGTTGGATTGAATAATACGGTTGAAGCTGCTAAGAAATCTAAGCTTATTCCATATTATATTCCTAAGAGATTTCATGGTACGTGGTAGTCAGATAAGGGTGATTATGTCAGATTTACTAGTCGCCGTGTTTCATTCAGTAAACATAGCCGTGGCCGTTTGACATACAGTTTTAATAGCAAAAATGTTCCAAATGGAGCACGTATTTTCCTTATTCAACCACATGGTAAAGAAATAATCGTTTGCGCTCCGTATTGTGATGGTACTGGCTTTTACAGACAAGGCAAATACCTCATTGGTGAAAGAATAGGACAAAAGTGGCGTTATCATAGATAAAGTAGATAATTGAAATCAGCGAGTAAAATCGCTGATTTTTTTGATAAAAATACGGAGACAAGGGCATCATCGGTACGTTGCGGCTATGTCATAGATATAAATTTTCGATTTAGAAAATTCTATTACCGATCATCTAAACCTATAGTATATTCGTTAATCACATAGATGTATTTATAAGGAGTTTAAGAAGAATACTAAAAAATAGCAATTAAGATACAATTAAAAGAAAGCGATTTAATAGAAAGTGAATTCTTATGACGTACGATTTCAAAAAAGAACAAAACCAATTTTATAAACCAGGCAAAAACCCGGAACTGATTGATGTTCCAAAAATGACGTTACGTGGCAAGGGTAACCCAAATGTTGACGATAGTGGGTATAAAAGGGCAATTCAACTTTTGTACGGTATTGCTTATACCATTAAGATGAGCAAAAAGGGAACACACAAGATCAAAGATTATTTTGACTTTGTGGTGCCGCCACTTGAAGGACTTTGGTGGCAAGATGACAATAATGGAATTGACTATGCACATAAGGAAAAATTCGAGTTCATTTCGATGATTCGGGTGCCAGATTTTGTCACTCAAGATGTGCTTGAATGGGCAATTAAAGAAGCTAGTGAGAAAAAAGATGGCGATTTTTCTAAGGTTAAATTAATTACTTTGGAAGAGAGTAAATGTGTTCAGGTGATGCATGTGGGATCTTATGATGATGAGCCAGCTACGATTGAGAAGATGAAAGAATTTGCGGAGCAAAATGGTGTGGTGTCAGATTATTCTGAAAAGCGCCGTCATCACGAGATTTACTTGTCTGATCCGCACAGAACAAAGGTAGAAAATTTGAAGACAGTTATTCGCATTCCTGTTAAGTAATGAATTAACGGAGGCAACAATGAAGGCATTATCGGTGCGTGGCGATTACATTATGGACATGATTGCAGGTAAAAAGAAAATTGAATATAGAACGTGGAAGACGAATTACCGCGGGCCGCTTCTGATGTGTTCAACTGCTAAGAAAGTGGCAGGTGCTGCAGGCCAGTTATGCAATTTGTGTCGTGAATTTAATGGACATCCGATATTCTTCATGGGAAGATCTTTACTATTGGCATATTGAACTTGCCGATGTAATTGAGCCGATTCATGTGAAAGGCCAGCTAAAGCTCTTCAATGTCGACGATGATCTTATCAAGCCAATTAGCATGAAAGAATTTGAATCAGAGATACAGCTGTTTCCAAATCAAAATAGTTTAAAGAAATATCATAAATAGAAGATCCTCAGTTAATTAGTAACCGAGGGTCTTTTATTATAGTTTTGTATGTTGATAATATCTTTAACCAATAATAAAAGAAAATTAAATCACAATAAGATCAATAAATTTTTTTATCCAAATAAATATTATCTAAATAACTTAATATATAGGGAATAATTAGCATAATAAGTAATAATAAATGCATATTTTACTGATTTTATTCAAGCGTTAAAACTGTATCAATTTCTGAAAGAGGTTACAATAGAACTGTTAAGTAATAAACAGGAGGTTTGGAATTTTGGATAAGAGAAAAGTAATTATTGTTGGTGCTTCACATGGTGGTCATGAATCAGCAATTGAGTTATTAGACAAGTACGATGACGTTGACGTAACTATTTACGAAGCCGGTGACTTCATTTCATTCATGTCATGCGGGATGCAATTATTCCTTGAAAATAAAGTTACTGCAGAAGATGATGTAAGAAACTTTGCACCTGAAGATATTGAGAAAAAAGGCGGGTATGTTTATGCCAATCATGAAGTGACTGCTGTTCATCCCGACAAGAAGACAGTTACTGTAAAAGACTTAACTAATGATTCTGAAGAAGAAGTTAGTTATGATAAATTAATTTTATCTTCTGGTGTAACGCCAAAAGTTTTGCCTGTTCCAGGTAGTGATTTAAAGAATATCTACTTAATGCGTGGACGTGACTGGGCTTCTAAGCTAAAGGCAGCAACCACTGATCCAGCAATTAAGAACGTAGCTATCATTGGTGCAGGTTATATTGGTACTGAAGCTAGTGAAGTATTTGCCAAAGCCGGCAAGCATGTAACCTTGATGGATATGATTGATCGTCCTTTAGGAACTTACCTTAATCCTGAATTATTGGATGTCTTAGAACCAACATTTAAGGATCATATGGATCTTAAAATGGGCGTTAAGATTGAGGGATTTAATGGCACTGATAAAGTTGAAAGTGTCAAGACAGACAACGGTGATGTATCTGCTGACTTAGTTGTGGTTTCTGCTGGTGTAAGTCCTAACACTGATTGGTTAAAGGGCACTGTTGATCTTGATCAAAGAGGCTGGATTAAGACTGATCCATACTTGAGAACCAATGTTAAAGATATTTATGCAATTGGAGATGCTATTTTGCCATATTCAATTCCTGCAGGTAAACCAATGCCAATTGCATTAGCAACAACTGCTCGTCGTGAAGCACAATATTTAGTCGATCACTTATTTGAAGTTAAACCTGATCAAGTATTTAAAGGTGTAATTGGTGCTTCTGCATTAAGCATATTTGATTATCATTTTGCTACAGCAGGTTTGAATCAATTCTCAGCTGAAAAGAATGATATTCCATATAGAACTAGTTTTTATGAAGATTCAATGCGTCCAGCTTATATTCCAGAAAAGGATAATCCTAAGGTTTATGTAAGTTTAACTTTCAATCCATATAACCATCAAATTTTGGGTGGTGCTGTTCTTTCTAAATATGACGTTACTGCTCAAGGCAATGTTTTGTCTTTGGCAATCAGTCATAAAATGACTCTTGAAGATTTGGCTGAGCAAGATTTCTTTTTCCAACCCGGATTTGACCGCCAATGGAGCTTACTCAACTTAGCCGCACAACATGCCTTAGGTTTAGCTAGATTTTAAAAAATAAAATTTCTTGTTGACAAACTTCATTAGTAAGATTAGCATAATATTAAATTTATTTAAGAAAGGAGCTACATATCATGTTAGAATCACAAAGCGTATTAACAGTAGAATTACGACGCCGCCACCAAAATGATGGTCTATTTTGTGATCCTAAATTATGGTGTGCGGCGATTTTTGTTAAATAATTAATTAAACGATTATTAAGCAAGGACCCACATCCCTAATTGGGATGTGGGTCTTTTTTTATTGAAAAGAGAGTAAAAGCTATGAAGTCAATGAAGTTAGTAAGTTCAGCAAGTTTAATTATTGGTGCAGCCTTAAGTTTAGCTGCTTGTGGGCAAAATACTAAAACTGATACTAAGAGTGCAGAAAAATTCCCAGAACAAACGCCCCAAAAGACGGCTAAAAATGGTGGTACTTTAAATTATGCTATTGAAACAGATACTCCATTCAAAGGAATTTTTGACAGTCAATTGTCTGTTGATCAAGTTGATTCTGATGTAATGCAATTTGGTAATGAAGCATTATTTGATACTGATAATAGCTACAAGATTGCTAATAAAGGCCCGGCAACTTTTAAGCTTAATTTAAAGAAAAAAACAGCTACGATTACAATCAAAAAGGGTGTTAAATGGTCAGATGGCAAGCAGGTTGTTGCTAAAGATCTTGAATATTCATATGAAATGACTGCTAACAAAGCAACTAATAGTTTGAGATATTCAGATTCACTAGCAAATATTGTAGGGATGAAAGAATACCACGCTGGCAAGGCTAAGACGATTTCTGGAATTACTTACCCTGATGGAGAAAACGGTAGAACTATTGTCATCCACTTCTTATCAATGAAGCCGGGGATGCTCCAATCAGGTAATGATTACTTCATTGAAACTGCAGCACCTTACCACTACTTAAAAGATGTTCCTTTTAGCAAATTAGTTTCTTCTGATCGAATTAGAAAAGATCCGCTTTTCTTTGGGCCATACAAGGTAAGTAAAGTAGTAAGAGGGCAATCAATAACCTGGGTGCCAAACAAGTACTACTGGAGAGGTACACCCAAGCTCAGTAAAATTGTGGCGCAAGTTGTCTCAACGAATTCTGCTTCACAAGCAATTAAGAGCCATAAGTTTGATATTGCCGATGTGGTAAATTCACAGTGGCAAGCGGTTAAAGACGCCAAAAATGTTAAATTCGTAGCTAAAATTCCACTAGCTTATAGTTATTTAGGTTTTAAAGTTGGTAAGTGGGAAAATGGCAAGAATGTAATGGACAAGAATTCCAAGATGAACAATAAGTCTTTACGGCAAGCAATGGCTTATGCCATGAATATCAACCAAGTTGAAAAGAGGTACACTCAAGGTTTAACTTTCAGAGTGCCAACTTTAATTCCAGCCCAATTTGGGAATTATTTTGATAAAAATGCCAAAGGTTTCCCATATAATTTGAAAAAAGCCAATGAATTGCTTGATAAGGCTGGCTACAAGAAGAAGGGAAACTGGAGAGTCCAACCTAATGGTAAGCCACTCAACATTCACTTCTTGGCAATGAGTGGTAGTGCAGTTCAAGAACCAATCGTTCAGAACTACATTCAACAATGGAGAAAGATTGGTTTACATGTTAATTTAGCTGGTGGTAGATTAACAGAATTCAATTCCTTCTATGATAAGTTGGATCACGATGATAAGGGAATTGATATGTTTATGGCTGCATGGTCACTTTCAACTGAACCTTCACCAAGAGGAATGTATAGTGAAACTAATCCGATGAATGATTCAAGATTTGCTACTAAAGAAAATAATAAGTTGCTTGACGAGATTGACTCTACTAAGGCGTTCAACCATAAATATAGAGTTGCCGCTTTCCATAAATGGCAACAATATATGAATGATGAAGCTTATATTGTGCCGCTTACTAATTCATATGCAATTCAAGCTATAAATAATAAATTAGTTAACTATTCACTCAAGCCAGCAGCTGCTAACAGTGTTTGGTATAAGGTTGGTTATGCCAAATAGAGTTGTGATAAATAAAAACACTCACTTAAGTGAGTGTTTTTAAGTCTTTTTAGCCAACTAGCAGCATCTTCCAAAGTTGACTACTAGTGTACCAATTGTGTGGCTGGATTGCTGCAAGGCTAGCAATAATGATAAAAATTCCAATTGTTGAGATCGAGATTGAAAAAGTAAAATTAATTATATTAGAAGGGTAGCCACTTTTGCGGCATCTCTTAAAGATGTGCAGTGCTAAACCAATGCAAATTAATCCTACAAAGATTCCAATTTCATAAAAAATACTCATATAGCTCCCTTTAATTACTTTCTTTTTTCTTACTTATATCCAAAATATTTCTTAGCCGCATCACTCATGCGATCTGGTGACCAAACAGGATACCAGACGAATTCTACATCTACATTTTTAACTTCATCAACTTTTTTGACAGCTTCAGTAATTCCACTAATCAAGACTTCGGTTAATGGACAGGCTGGGGTAGTTAATGTCATGTTGATTAAACAAATACCGTCTTCATCAAGGTCGATTTCATAGACTAAGCCTAAGTTGACTACATCTACATTTAACTCAGGATCAATCACTGTAGCAAGTTGTGCAATGATATCATTCTTGATTGTTTCACTATCGCGCATATTTTCACCTTAAGCATCTTCACCAAAAATTTTTGCTTTAATTGCCTGACCGGTTGGTGTGCCAGCCAAGCCGCCAATTCCTGTTTCACGTAGGGATGCGGGCATCTGGTGACCAACTTTTTTCATTGCATCGATACATTCGTCCGCTGGAATTACACTACTGCATCCCGCAAGCGCCATATCTGCAGCAACTAATGCATTACTAGCACCAATCGCATTTCTTTTTACACAAGGTACTTCAACTAAACCAGCGATTGGATCACAAACTAATCCAAGTAAATTAGACATGGCAATTGATAATGCTTGTGCGCTTTGCTCGGCTGTTCCACCGGCTACTTCAACTGCAGCAGCAGCCCCCATAGCTGAAGCCGAACCTACTTCAGCTTGACAGCCACCGGTTGCGCCAGCAATTTCAGCATTGTTAGCAATCACCATGCCAAAGCCTCCCGCAGTAAAAAGAAAGCGAATCATTTGTTCTTCAGTAAGATTTAGCCGTTTTTCTAGCATGAATAATACACCGGGTAAGGTTCCGGATGATCCGGCTGTAGGTGTTGCACAAATAACGCCCATTGCGGCATTAACTTCATTGGTTGCTACTGCATTTTGTACAGCAGACATTATTGTATCACCAGAAAGGGTGTGGCCTTTTTCACGATACTTTTTAATTTTTACCGCTTCACCGCCAGTCAGACCGGTGCTGGAATAAACTCCGTTGCCTGTGCGACCTTTTTTTACCGCCTCACGCATAGTTTCCAAATTATATTTCATTCTATTCCAGATCTTTTCACGGGGCTGCCCAGACATTTTGCATTCTTGTTCAATAATCAATTCGGAGATTGGTTTGCCAGTTTTTTCAGAGTCGGCAACGATTTCTTTAATATGGTTATACATAATATCTTCCTACTATAAACAAATGATGTTCTTATACTTCTTTTTCAATTCACCGACTAATGATGGTTTGAAGTAGTTATTAATGTCATATTCATAGATGTAACAAGTTGGTGATTTATAGATATGCTTTTGCATAAAAGGTGCCTTTAACTTTAAAAAATCACTTAATGATTGTTCATGATTTAATTTTCTCTCATAGTCAACTAAGATAACAATAGGTAGAGAACCGGCTGGCTCAATATTAATACCATGTAAAACAATATTGCGTACTTCAATTGCTCCACCGCCGATTGAACAGCCAGATAGTTGAACTTTCTTAGTACCATCTGTCATGTCTAAAATGGCTGTATTAGGGTGATGAATTGGGCTTTCGCCCTCTTCTTCGACAAAGCGAATATCGATTCCACGTTTTTTAGCAATTTCAGGTGCTTTAGGTACACGCAAGTCATCAGTATTAAAACCTAAAATTCCTGCAGCAATGGCGTAGTCAGTGCCATGACCGCGATGCGTTTGAGCAAATGATCCGTAGTAATGAACCGTGACTTTTTTAGGAACACCACCAAAAAGTTTATTTCCTTCACGACCAATTGCTACAGCACCGGCAGTGTGAGAGCTAGATGGCCCTACCATGACCGGACCGATTATATCAAAAACGCTTTTATAACGATTCTCCATCATAAATTCCCCTATATTTATTCTTGTTTCTAATTATAACGGATTATGTTCAATTAACATTAATTTGTTAAAAAATAAGGTGATTATAATTACTGAACAGTAGTTTTTCTTTTAGCATCTTTTCAGTATAATTTAGTGGCAAAGAATTACAGAAGTTTTAGAAAAGGATAAAGCAGATGACTAATGAAAAAGATAAATTAAAGCAAAATTTGGAAAAAGTAGCTGAAGAGCGTGGCAACCAACAAGCCGTATCTTACGTTGATTTATTCAATCCAATGTTTATGCAAAAGAACACTAACTTTACTACTATTGATGTTTTTGTAAAAGGACTTGGCTTAAAAGAATTTCAAGATATTGAAAGTGTAGCTCAAGACGTGATTGATAATTTTGTTAAAAAAGAAACCAAATTTAAAAATTGGCAGGAAATGCAACAACGTGCAGTGAGCGACTACATGACTAGATTATTCTAATAGAAAGTGTCTGGGAAAAAACTAATTTCCAGGCCATGAAAAAAGCGATGAACTTCATAAGAAGTCATCGCTCTTTTTGTAT
>PPYF01638286.1_pt1 | contig 79312 bp, 67 predicted proteins | sample 1559871 | NCBI WGS metagenome assembly PPYF01 (sample SAMN08240021, study PRJNA423297) | Human gut metagenome, whole genome shotgun sequencing project.
GTTTTTTTACTTCGTTTTCTCGAAGTGACTCGGTCGCGTCACTAAAGTGACTTGACCCGCACATCTGTCAATCAATATTTAGTTTTCAAGGTTCTACCGTCGCTTTCGTTCTTGGCTATCGGCGACTTTCATAGAATAGCACTTTTCGAAAGCGCTGTCAACAACTTTTTTTAATTTCTTTTAGGAGCTTCGGCTCAAGACTGCTTCCCAATCAGAACTTGCCGTGTTGACAGGTACATACTATACCAGATTAAAAAATCTTTTGCAAGCACTTTTTCTCTTTTTTTATTTTCTCTATTTTCACTTACTTCTACTAAGAAAACTGGCTGCCGCAAAACGGCAGCCAGTACTGATCTTATTCATCTACCTGATACTTAAAGTTATCAATGACGGGACGTTCGTCCTTTTTGCCTTCCCGCACATCTTCGGTAAGGAGGGCCTGGACGATAATCGCCATTTCCAGGCGCTTGCGCTGAATCTTGCAGCCATATTCATAGGGCTTTTCAATGGTGCCATTCACCAAGTCGGCGTTTGCGTGACAGCCGCCGCTACAGAAGAAGCGGGCCCAGCAGGTCCGGCACTCCTCTTTCTTCATAACGTGCATATGGCGGAAGTACTGAACCATATCTTTTTTCACAATACCCATATCTAAGGTGCCCATCTTATATTGTTCCCGTCCAACGAACTGATGGCAAGGATAGATATCCCCTTCTGGCGTAATGGCATAATACTCGTGACCAGCTCCGCAACCTGCAAGACGCTTGGCAACACAGGGCCCATTATCGAGGGCAACATTGAAGTGGAAAAAATCAAAGGGAATTCCCTTGCGTCTCTTATCAAGGTAGATTCGGGCGAGTTTTTCATATTCTTTATCAAGGATTTGCCAATCGTCTTCCGTAAGGACATAAGGTTCATTTGTCCCGACAACCGGTTCCATGGAAATTTCGGACCCCACCTCGAGCATAGCGAGAACATCATCGGCAAAATGCGGGTTGTAATGGGTATAGGTTCCCCGGAGATAATAGTTGCGTCCCCGCCGGCTTTCAATGACTTTCTTGAACCCTTCAACGGCCTTATCAAAAGAACCCAGATGCCCCGGATAAGGTCTCATATGATCGTGTGTCTTTTTGCTCCCGTCTAGACTAAGGACCAACATGACCCTGTTGTCATTGAGATAGGTTACGATTTCATCAGTAAGAAGCGTTCCGTTGGTGGTCAGCGTCAGCTTGATATTCTTTCCCGTTTCTTTTTCACGTTTGCGGACATAGTCCACAATGAATTTTACGACGGGCATATTCATAAGCGGTTCCCCACCAAAAAGGTCAAGTTCCAGATTATGGCGCTTTTTGCTTCCCTTGATGGCAAATTCGATGGCCTTTTGGGCTACTTCCTTGCTCATGAGGGCACGATGGCCGCCAAAGTCCCCCGTATCGGCAAAGCAATATCCGCAGCGCAGGTTGCAGTCATGGGCAACATGGAGACAGAGAGATTTGAGGATAGGTTCTTCGGCAAATGTATCGGGTACGGAAAAGTCTGGAGAAAAAAGGAGGCCTGCCTCCTGCAGTTCCTTTAGTTCCGCCAGGACTTCTTCCACATCGCTGTCCGCGTACTTTCCCTTGAAATGGGCCTTTGTCTCTTCCGGGTTGTTCCCATCATAGAACCCCAGGATATCATAAATCATCTTATCGATGATATGGACGGCGCCGCTATTGACGTCAAGGACCACATAGTGGTCATCTAAATGCATTCTATGGATCAGCAAACTGTTTCCGCCTTTCATGATGTCTTAACAGTAAACGTACTCCCCTTTTCATAAAAAAGAGGATATGAAATGTAGAAAGAAAAAGGCTCCCCGCTTAGGCAGGGAGCTGTTCTACAATACCTTAAGCCTTTTCGCAGACCTGGTTGCCTACCGTGCAGGACGTTTTGCAAGCAGACTGACAAGAAGCTGGGCATTCGCCGCAGCCGCCGCTGCGCAGGGTCTTTTTCAGCATTTCTTTATTGACAGTTTTGATTCTCTTTGCCATCGTACATCCCTCCTGACTTTAAACTGAACTTTATTTTATCTGTTTTTAAGGCATTATGCAAGGGTCTTTACAAAACTCCCCAGGAACGCTGCTTTTGATTTACTTTTTATGATAATACCACAAGAGGAAACGATTGAGGTCATATCCCGTCTTTTCGTTCACCCAACTGATCAGTTGGGCCTTATAAAGGGCCCTTTTGAAATGCTCCAGATTTTTCGCCTTGTGATGAAAGACATTGACCCGGCGCAGGGTAAGCAGTCCATCCTGTTCCGTATTGGTCCCAATGAGCCCTGTTACGCCTGCCGCATAGCCGGCTTCCTTCACATCTTCGACAACCTCTTTATTATAGGCGCCATTGGGGTAGCTCAAGGTTACACCATTCGGCGAATAATATAGCCCCAGCATGTGGTCATGGCTCTTCTTGAGATCTGCTTTCCGTTCCTGGCGGGAGAGCAGTGGCAGAGGCTTGTGGATATAAGTATGAGAACCAAGTTCCCACCCATATTGGGCAAGCTTTACTTCCTCGTCCCAGGTTAGATAGCCCGGCCACCCTTCATACATTCCCGCCATGAACATATTCCCAATATAGCCATATTCCTTCATGATGGGGGCCGCATTGGTCAGGTTGTCAAGGTAGCCGTCATCGAAGATAAGGACACATTCCTTATGAAAGGAATCGCCCGCCTTTCTTCTGCTTGCATAGTCCCCTAACTTGATGGTCTTATACCCATTTTCCTTGAGATATTCCATTTGGGTCCGAAATTCATCGGTTGGCATGGAATAAAGATCTGACTTATCTTCCACTCGGTGATAGGCGAATATGGGCACGGACCGATCCCTAAAATCCAAGAAATCATGGACCGCCCATGCGCAGCCTGCCGCGACAGCAATAAGGCCCAACAGAATCCCCGTTTTTCGATTCATCTTACTCACGCGCTTCCTTCCCTATTTTTTCCGCAATCTGTTCCAATTTCTTCAGCCGATGATTCAGACCCGATTTTCCAATATGGCCTTCCGTCAGCGCTGCAAGTTCCCCCACAGCTAAGTCTTGGTGTTTTAAACGCAGACGCGCCGCCTCCTGCAAGTTCTCTGGAAGCTGATCCAATCCTACGGTACGGTCAATGGTCCGAATGGCAGCCAATTGGCGTACAGCAGCCTTGACGACCTTGTTGAGGTTTGCCGTTTCGCAATTGACGACCCGATTGACCTGATTCCTCATATCCTTTAAAACCCGAACGTTCTCAAATTCCAGATAGGAATGATGTGCGCCGATAAGGGAAAGGAAAGAAGCGATGGCATTGCCTTCCTTCAAGTAGACAACATAGGTATTTTTTCGGTCAATCACACGGGCTGGCAAATCAAACCCCTTCATTATTTTACAGATATACTCCCCCATGTCAAGGCGGTCCGTGATTAGTTCCAGATGATAATCACTGAGCGGGCGGCTTACAGAACCACCCGCAAGGAATACACCTCGAAGAAAGGATTTCTTGCACGCATTCTTTTTAAGAAGCGCGGCTCCCGCAAGGTCAAGGGGAGAAAGCAGGTGAAGTTCTCCCAAGGCTATCCGTGCCTCACTGCTGGGTACGACGTGGACTTGATAGCGATTGTTTTTCTTAAGTCTCGTGGACCGCGTCACAATGACTTCGGTCTGAACAGCAAAGTTATTTTTGAGCAGACGAAGGACGCGGCGTGCCAAAGCCGCATTTTCCGTCGTAAAATGAATGCCCACTTTTTGCCCTGATAGGGAAACGGATCCACTGATCCGCAAAAGTCCGAACAATTCAGCGCGTTCTCCTTCTTTTGCTTCAGAATCGAGCCGTGCAACTTCATTTTTCACATCACTGGCAAAGGACATGGATCATGACTCCTTTTCCGTGTTCTTTGCCGCCTTCCCATGATTGCGCAGTTCCTGCATAGTCTGGCGAGCAAAGAAATAATCAAAGAAACGTACGCCGCGTCCAAATAAACGCAGCCGATAGATGAGGGCAATGATGCATTTTGCCAGCTTCTGCGGGTTATGGCGAACCAGATCGCTATCATTCAGGAGTTTTGCCGGCACCGCCTCAATCCCTAGTTTTTCAATTTTGTCGATATCAGGGGAAACCGGTTCAGCCCCTTCTTCCTTATACTTGGCAATCTGTTCCGGTTTGGCTTTTTGAACATTGACAACCACATAATCCAGGGCCTGGGCTCCCATATGGTTCACCAAGGTCTCCACATGTTCATAGGCCCCGTAGCCATCGGTCTCACCGGGCTGGGTCATGACATTGCAGACATAGATCTTGACGGCCTTGCTCTTTACGACCGCATCCCGGATGCCCGGTACAATCAGGCTTGCGAGGACGCTTGTATAAAGGGATCCCGGCCCCAGAATAATGGCATCAGCATGCAGGATGGCATCAACGGCCCGCTGGGAAGCCTTCGGATTTTCCGGTTCTGTCATAAGCCGAACGATTTTATGAGGGGATGCGGTAATGGCCGATTCCCCAATGACAACGCTGCCGTCATCCATTTGGGCCTTGAGTTGGATGTTTTCCGATGTACTGGGCCAAACCCGTCCATGGACCTTGAGGATTTCACTGATGGCAGCAAGACCGTCTTCCATATTGCCTTCAAGATCACTCATGGCGGCAATAAAAAGGTTGCCCAGGCTGTGACCAGAAAGAAATTCACTGTCATGAAAACGATACTGCATGGCCCGTTCCATGACAGGCTCCGTGTCAGCAAGGGCCACCAGACAATTGCGCATATCCCCAGGGGGAATGATGCCCATTTCCTTGCGCAGCCGTCCAGATGAACCGCCGTCATCGGCCGTAGTCACAACCGCCGTACAGTTATTGGTAATGAGCTTGATTCCGCGCAGGAGCACTGACAGACCGGTACCTCCGCCGATGACAACAACAGATGGCCCTTTGTCCAGTTTCTGCTGCGTAAAGATCAGTTCCCGCAAGGATTCCTTTTCTCCGGGCATGACGGAACGGATGACCGTCTTGACGACACGGGCACCGCCATAACACATAAAGAAAATGCCCACAACGACGTTAAATAGGCCTAAGGCCGTAATGGTCGACTGATAGAATTCACCGCCTACATAAGAAATGAAATTAAAGACAAGCGCTTCAATCAGCCCGACAAACTGGTAATTGAAGATCAGGGTTACACCAACACAAGAAAGGACTGTCCCCAGACCGAAAAGAAAGAGCCACCGTTTGAGGTTAAGGCCTGGGTATAGCCACTTTATCCATTTCATAGGCACACTCCTCACGGGAATTATTTCTTCAAGAGATCTCGATGAATCACTTGGGCCTGGTACCCGCAGGATTCAATGAATCGCCCCAAGGCGTTGGCAACAAAGACCGAACGATGGTGACCGCCCGTGCAGCCCACGCCGATCATGAGCTGGCTCTTGCCTTCCTTCGTATATTCAGGAAGCAGGAACTCAATGAGATCATAGAGTTTCCGCAGAAAAGTCTGGGTCACGGGCGACTGTTCAATATAGGCCACGACATCGGCATCGTTACCATTTTTTTCCTTCAGTTCCGGTACATAAAAAGGATTTGGAAGGAAACGGACATCAAACATCATGTCGCAGTCAAGGGGCGTCCCGTGCTTAAAGCCAAAGGATTGGACTGCAATACTCATGGCGGGCAGGCTCCCGTCCCGTCCGTAAAGGGAAATGATCTTAGCCCGCAGCTCCTTGGTCGTCGTATGGGTCGTATCAATGATTGTCGTGGCCCGCCGACGGACATGGGAAAGAATCTGTCGTTCACGCGCAATATCAGCACTTAGGCCGCCCTTTCCAGCAAGAGGATGACGACGGCGCGTTTCCTTGTAACGGCGCACCAAAGTCTGGTCATCAGCGTCAAGGAAAACCAGTTCAAAGGGGATCTTCTCCCGGCTCAGCTGGTCGAGGACTTCCGTCAGTTCATCAAAGAACTTACCGCCCCTGATATCAGCTGCCAAGGCAAGCTGATCGGATTCATCACTGCGTTTCATGCACAGTTCGATGAATTTTGGGATAAAGGTCGGTGGCAGGTTATCGACGCAAAAGTATCCTAAGTCTTCCAAGGTCCGCATGACCTGGGTTTTCCCTGCCCCACTCATCCCCGTAATGATCAAATTTCTTGCCATGATGGATTCGCCCCCAATCAAAAGTACATTTCTCTTATTATAACTTTTTCACTTATATGCCGCAACAAATGCGGTGCGTGCGCGCCCCTTATTCCGGGACATCGACCTGATTGGTCATGACGCTGCGAAGAATAAGGCTGACCCCGGACTGGGTGTTGGAAGCCGTAATGATGCGGGCCGCTTTTTGAATTGTTTCCTTGGCATTTCCCATGGCAACACCTACGCCGGCATGGGCCACCATTTCATAGTCATTATCCGAGTCCCCCACAGTAAGAATCTCTTCTCGGGTAACTTCAAAGCGCTTCATTAAAAACTGAAGGGCCCGCCATTTATTGGTTTCAGGATCCGTAATTTCAAGGAAGCCTTTTGAGGAAGAAACGATTTTGATGGCATTGCCGTAGACGGTCACAAGGTGCCGCCGAATCGGTTCCGGGTCATCATCAATGACAAGCAATTTATGGGGCGCCTCGGCCAACTGGCGCAGGCCCGCACCAGCAACTTCAAAGGGAACACGGGAAAACTTGGCATAGTACTGTGCCTTGGCACAGTCAGCAGGAACCAAAAGGGTATCATTGACATAAGCCTGAACATAGATATCCTGATCAAGCAGTTCCCCGACAATGCATTTTGCCGTTTCAAGGGCAAGGGGCCAATGGGCCAGTGTCTTTCCCGTGGAAGGGTCTTTCACGAGGGCCCCGTTATAAGTCACAAGAGGCAGTTTGATTCCCAGTTCCTGAGCATAACTTAAAGCTGATCGATACATCCGGCCTGTTGCCAGTGTGACGAGATAGCCTCGGTCAATCGCTTCCCTGACAGCCTCCCGATCTTTCTGAGAAATATTTTTTTCTTCATCAAGCAAGGTCCCGTCGAGGTCCATGGCAATCATCTTGAGGATATTAGACATCAGCGCTTCTCCTTTCTGAAAAAAGAAAAGCTGTCCTGCCTCAGGAGCAGAACAGCCTTGTGTCAATCGGTTAGCCTTCTTCAAACTGATCTTTGCCTACGCCGCAAAGAGGGCAGGTCCAATCATCGGGCAGATCTTCAAATTTGGTGCCCGGTGCAATTCCGCGATCGGGATCACCAGCAGCTTCATCGTAGACATAACCACAAACTTGGCAAACATATTTTTTCATATCGGATTTACCCCTTTTCTGTATTTGTTGACAATCGAATTATACCAAAGGCTTTCCCCTGTTTCAAGCCTTTTCGTAAAATTTTTTAAAGTAATTTTTATTTAATAAATGTTCTTTTATCAGAAGCAGATGCATGCAGGAAAGCAAAGAGTTTTTCCGCAGCTGTCCGAGTCATGGTAGGAACTGCTTCAAGATCATCAACACTTGCTTCCCGCATCTTTTCCAAAGAAGCAAACCGCTGCCAGAGAGCAGCCCGCCGTTTAGGGCCAATCCCCTCGATATGATCAAGGACAGAAACAAGATTGCGCTTAGCAAGCCTTTTCCGATGATAGGTAATGGCAAAGCGATGGGCCTCATCACGGATATGCTGGATGAGATGCAGAGCCGCTGAGGATTTATCAAGAAGGATGCTTTCATGGGCCCCTTCCGTAAAAATTTCCTCTTCCCTTTTGGCAAGACCGATAACGCGTACATCTCCAAGCCCCACACCGCGGATGACTTCAAGAGCCGAGCTTAACTGTCCTTTGCCTCCATCTATGATGATGAGACTGGGAATATCCTCCGCGTCCTTATACCGGCGATAGACGACTTCCTGCATGGATTTGAAATCGTCCGGCTTGCCTTCTGTAGAACGCAGTTTATACCGCCGATAATCCTTTTTCGAAGGGCTGCCATTGCGAAAGACCACCATGGATGCCACAGTTTCCGCCCCTTGATTATGGGATATATCAAAGCAATCCATCCGTTCCAAGGGGCCTGTCATGCCGATGGCGTGAGCCAAGTCCTCAGCAGCCTCTTCTGCCGGCTTTAGAGCAAGTCGTCCCTTCCGGAGACGTTCATCAAGGTTTTTCTTGGCATTTTCCTCCGCCATGAGGATGAGATCATGCTTAATGCCCCGCTGAGGGACAAGGATGGTGACATTTTTCTCATTTTTCTCCGTAAGCCACTGGGAAAGCAGGGCCCGGTCCTTATCAAAAAGGCCGCTTGACGTAATGATTTCCTTGGGGGGCCGATGCTCTTCCTGATAATATTCCCTAATGAAAGCAGAGAGGATTTCTGCTGCGGGTTCCCCTTTTTCATCATCAAGAAAGAAACTGTCCCGGCCCAATATCTTACCATTTCGCACAAAGAAGACTTCCAGGCAGACTCCTGTGTCATCCACCGCAAGACCTATGACATCACGGTCCCCGCTTTCTGTCGTTGCTTTCTGGGATTCTTCCAGCTTATTGAGGCTAAGAAGGGAGTCCCTGTATTGGGCTGCCTTTTCATATTCCATCTTGTCCGACGCGTCCTGCATTTTTTTCGTCAGCTGGCGCCGCAGTTCCGTGACCTTCCCATCCATAAGAAGAAGCACCTCATCAACGAGCTTCCTATACTCACTAAGGGGGACCTTTCCCGTACAAGGAGCCAGACAGCGATGAAGATGGTACTGGAGGCAGGGCCGTTTGACATTCATGCTGCGGCAGTGACGCAGGGGAAACATGGAACGGATGAGACGCATGGTTTCCCTTAAGGCCCCTACATCGGCATAGGGGCCGTAGTACTTGGCTCCATCTTTTTGAACGCGGCGCGTAATGTACATACGGGGATAAGCTTCATCGACCGTAATCTTGAGATAGGGGTAGGTCTTGTCGTCCTTGAGCTCGATATTATAACGGGGCCGGTACTTCTTGATGAGGTTGCATTCCAAGATAAGGGCTTCCATTTCGCTGGCGCAGACAATGGTCTCAATGGAATCAACATGGGCATTGATGGCCCGCACTTTCGGGGAAACCTGACTTGCCTTGCGAAAATAACTCCGCACTCGATTCTTTAGGATGACAGCCTTGCCGACATAGATAACCCGGCCCGCTGCATCATGCATGATATAAACGCCGGGCGCATCGGGAAGGACCTTCAAGGTCTCAGCAATGCGTTCATTCATTTAAGGATCCTCTTTATATACTGTCCTGTGTAGGATTCCGGTACCGCAGCAAGCTCTTCGGGGGTTCCCACAGCAACGATGCTGCCGCCCCTGTCCCCGCCTTCCGGACCCAGGTCGATGAGATAATCGGCCGATTTGATGACATCGAGATTATGCTCGATAACGACAACCGTACTGCCCGAATCAACCAGGCGTTCCAAGACCTGGAGCAGCTTATGGACATCAGCCATATGAAGTCCCGTCGTTGGCTCATCCAAGATATAGAGCGTCCGTCCCGTATTGGTCTTGGAGAGTTCCGCCGCAAGTTTGATGCGCTGCGCCTCCCCGCCGGACAGGGTCGTCGCCGACTGTCCCAGGCGGATATAGCCCAGGCCCACATCTTCAAGGACTTGGAGTTTCTTCAAGATTCGCTGATGGTTGCTGAAATAATCACAGGCTTCCGTAACGGTCATGTTAAGGACATCAGAAATATTCTTGCCCTTATAATGGACTTGAAGCGTATCCCGATTATATCGCGTGCCCCGACAGACTTCACAGGGGACATAGACATCGGGAAGGAAATTCATTTCAATTTTCAGCATGCCGTCACCATGGCAGGCCTCGCAGCGGCCGCCCTTTACATTAAAGCTGAAGCGGCCTGGTTTATAGCCCCGAACCTTGGCTTCATTCGTCGTTGCAAAAAGGGCTCGGATGAGATCAAAGGTTCCCGTATAGGTCGCCGGATTGGAACGAGGCGTCCGTCCAATAGGACTCTGATCGATATTGATGATCTTATCGATATACTGGACCCCCATGATCCTATCATGGGCAAGGGGGCGCTGCCGAGCCCCCTTGAGTTTTTGGGCAAGGCCGCGGTAAAGGATGTCATTCACAAGGGTACTCTTGCCGCTGCCGCTGACACCGGTCACAACGGTCAGGGTCCCCAAAGGAATGGAGACATCGATGTCTTTAAGGTTGTTGGCCCGTGCCCCTTTGACTATTATTTTCTTGCCATTTCCTTTACGGCGGACCTTGGGAACAGGAATCTTTTTCCGACCGCTGAGATAATCGCCTGTGACAGACCCTTTGACCTTCATGATTTCCTTTGCTGTTCCCTGAGCAACAACCTGTCCCCCGTTTTCGCCGGCGCCAGGTCCAATATCGATGATCTGGTCAGCTGCAAGCATCGTATCTTCATCATGTTCGACAACAAGGAGGGTGTTTCCCAAATCACGAAGATGCTTGAGGGTGGAAAGAAGTTTGTCATTATCCCGTTGGTGAAGGCCGATACTCGGTTCATCAAGGATGTAGAGTACACCGACAAGCCCGGAACCAATCTGTGTTGCAAGGCGGATCCGCTGGGCCTCGCCGCCGGAAAGAGTAGCCGCTGCCCGGCTAAGGGTGAGGTAATCGAGACCGACATTGTTAAGGAAAGAAAGGCGGGCCCGAATTTCCTTAAGGATTTCCTTTGCAATGAAAGCGTCACGGTCGCTGAGGGAAAGCTCTTCAAAAAACTTCAGGCATTCCCTGACGGGCATTTGGCACACTTCATTGATATTGCGTCCACCCACCGTAATTCCGAGGACTTCCGGACGCAGTCGGGCCCCGTGGCAGGTGTGGCATTCAATGGCCGTCATAAAGGATTCATAATCAAGACGCTGACTTTCGCTCATGGCATCCTTTAGCCGATGCTTCAAAATAGGAATGATTCCCTCAAAAGCGGTCGTATGGGGATGGACCTCTCCCATAAGGTTTTCATAAAGAAAGGTAAAGTGCTCATCAGGGATTCCTTCCAGCAGCTCTTTCTGCACCTTTTTAGGAAGGTCGTTCCACGTATTTTTAAGGGAAAACCCCCGCGATTTCAAGACTTCGGCAAACTGGCAAAGAAAATAGGACTTCGGGTTGCTGCTCATGGCGGCAATGGCTCCGTCTTCAAAGGGCACGTCCTTGTTCGGGATCACAAGATCCACGTCAAATTCCATATGCATGCCAAGCCCCATACAGTCCGGACAGGCCCCATACGGAGCATTAAAGGAAAAAAGACGGGGCTCGATCTCCGGAAGGGAAATGTTGCAGTCCGGACAGGCAAACTTTTCGCTGTAGACTTCAGTCTTGCCGCCAATTATTTCGATTTCCACTGTTCCTTCGCCAAGTTTCAGAGCCGTTTCCAAGGATTCGGACAGGCGCCCGGCAAGGGTTGGCCGACTGATGAGACGGTCGACAACGACAGAAATATAATGTTTCTTTTTCTTATCAAGCGTGATGTCCTCATCAAGGGTACGGATTTTCCCATCCACCTTGACCCGTACATAACCGTCACGGCGGACTTCATTGAAAACCTGCTTATGCTCTCCCTTACGGCCCCATACAAGGGGTGCCAGGACCATAAATTTCGTACCTTCCGGCAGTTCCAGGACTTTATCGGCAATCTGTTGGGGACTTTGGCGCTGAATGACCTTTCCGCAATGCGGACAATGGGGCACGCCAATGCGTGCAAACAAAAGACGCAAATAATCATAGATTTCCGTTACCGTTCCCACCGTAGACCGCGGATTGCGGCTTGTAGTCTTCTGGTCAATGGAAATTGCGGGGCTGAGGCCGCCAATATAATCTACATCAGGCTTATCCATCTGTCCCAAAAACTGGCGGGCATAGGCTGACAAAGACTCAACATAGCGCCGCTGGCCTTCGGCATAGATGGTATCAAAAGCAAGGGACGATTTGCCGCTGCCCGACAGTCCTGTAATGACAACGAGTTTATTGCGGGGAATCGTCAGGGATATATTCTTTAGGTTGTGCTGACGCGCCCCCTGGATGACAATTTCATTTTCGCTCATGGCGTTTACTGATTTCTCCTTTGATCAAAATCATTTGGTCACGATATTCAGCCGCCAGTTCAAAATCAAGCTGCTTGGCGGCTGCTTTCATATTCTTTTCGATAAGTTTCACTTGTTTCTGCAAGGCCTTTTCAGAAAGCTTCTTCAGGGAATCCACGCCGCCTGCTTTCACAGTGCCGCCGTCTTCTTCCACTTTGGTGAGCTTGATGAGCTCCACGACCTTCTTTTCAATGGTCTTCGGCACGATCCCGTGAGCTTTGTTATAGGCTTCCTGCTTGGCCCGCCGCCGTTCCGTCTCTTCAATGGCACGCTGCATGGATCCAGTCATGACATCGGCATACATGATGACCCGGCCGTGGGCATTGCGAGCGGCTCGGCCAATGGTCTGGATCATTGCAGTATCGCTGCGCAGGAACCCTTCCTTATCAGCATCCAAGATAGCCACAAGGGAAACTTCCGGCATATCAAGCCCTTCGCGCAAGAGGTTGATGCCGACTAGGACATCAAATTCCCCTGCCCGAAGATCACGGATGATCTCGGCGCGGTCAATGGTTGCAATATCACTATGGAGATAACGGACACGGATTCCTGACGCGGCAAGGTACTCTGTCAGGTCTTCAGCCATTTTCTTTGTGAGGGTCGTGACAAGGATGCGTTCCCCGGCCTCCGCCACTTTATGGATTTCTCCCAGAAGGTCATCAATTTGACCCTTGATGGGACGAACCTCGATTTTCGGATCAAGAAGGCCTGTCGGACGGATAATTTGTTCTACAACCTGCTCGGCATGATCCAGTTCATAGGCTGCCGGGGTTGCAGACACATAGATAATCTGTCCCCGTTCCTTTTGGAATTCATCAAAGGTCAAGGGCCGGTTATCAAGGGCTGACGGCAGGCGGAATCCATAGTTTACAAGCTGTTCCTTACGGGAACGGTCGCCTGCGTACATGGCCCGCAGCTGAGGCAGGGTCACATGACTTTCATCAATGACAGTAAGAAAATCATCTGGGAAATAATTGACCAGCGTAAAAGGCGGCTCCCCAGCCTTGCGTCCTGTCAAATGCCGGGAATAGTTTTCAATACCGCTGCAATAGCCCATTTCTTCCATCATTTCAAGGTCATAATTGGTCCGCTGTTCGAGGCGTTCGGCCTCAAGGAGTTTTCCTTCTTCATGCAGGACGGTAAGCCGCGCCTTCAGTTCTTTCCGGATATCTCCGCGGGCCCGTTCCAAATTCTCATCACTGGTCACATAATGACTCGCTGGGAAGATGGCCACATGGGTCCTTTTATCGATTACGTCTCCTGTAAGGACATCGATTTCCATGATGCTGTCCACTTCATCACCAAAAAGCTCAATACGGATGCCCTTTTCGTTGTAGCTGGAAGGAATGACTTCAATGACATCACCGCGGGCCCGAAAAGAACCGCGCTGCAGGACCAGGTCATTTCGTTCATAACGAATCTTGACAAGTTTTTCCAAGATGGCATCGCGATCGACCTCTTGCCCAACACGGAGGGAAAGGACGCTGTCATAGTAATCCTTTGGTGCACCTAGGCCATAGATGCAGGAAACAGAAGAGACAACAATGACATCACGCCGCTCAAACAGCGCACTTGTTGCAGAATGGCGCAGCTTATCGATTTCATCGTTGATGGATGAATCTTTCTCAATATAGGTATCTGTTGCCGGAATATAGGCTTCGGGTTGGTAGTAATCGTAGTAGGATACAAAGTATTCCACTGCGTTATGTGGGAAAAAGGCCTTGAATTCGCTAGCAAGCTGGGCTGCCAAGGTCTTATTGTGAGCAATGACCAAGGTAGGCCGCTGTACCTTTTGGATCATCTGGGCAATGGTAAAAGTCTTGCCAGTACCCGTTGCCCCCAAAAGGACCTGCGTATCCATTCCTTCTTTCACCCCTTTGACGAGGGCCTCAATGGCCTCAGGCTGATCACCGGACGGTGCAAAGGGGGCTTCCAATTGAAAGTCCATGAAAGGGCTCCTTTCCATAAAAATGAAGCAAGAGGTACTGTCCCCCAACTTCCTTATATTCTTAGAAGATTGATTCACGTTAAAGAAGGCATACAAAACCAAGGGCATCTCCCTTCTTAGGCAATGTCCTTTTGCTCATTATACCACATCAGAGTACTAGGGGATACGGTTCTTCCTCTTTTTCCCCTGACTGCGGCGGCTTTCCACAGTGATGAAAGCGTAGGCCGGCTAAAATCACAAAAGGTGTGAAAAAATGAGACAAATACGATATAATAGTTTCATTACGATGATGGAACATAGCCGGTTCCATTCCCAGAAAGGATGATGGAAGCTCTTGCAGATCAAGAAATATCTCTTAGGAAGCGCGGCAGCGCTCTTACTATTTTCAGGCCTTGCGGCTGCCTCTCCCAAGATCATCTACATTCCCTTGGACAACCGTCCTGTAAACCTTGAATATACGGTCGATACGGCCAAAGCAGCCGGTTATCCCCTGACTGTCCCACCGGAGAAATATCTTTCCAACCATAAGAGCGTCGGCGACAACGAGGGCCTTTGGGAATGGTTGGAAACCGAAGCCCCTCACGCCGAGGCCGCTGTCATTGCAACGGACAGTCTCAACTACGGGGGCCTTGTCGCCTCAAGGAAGCATCATCACCTGGAAAAATACCTCCGGGGAAAAATTGTGCGCCTCGACACGCTCCACAAAAATAATCCTGGCCTTAAGATCTACGCGTTCAGTACAATCATGCGGACGCCCCGTCAAAGTGTGGCCTCTGTTGAACCCGCCTATTATGAGACATATGGGCCCAAGATCTTCCGTCTTTCCCAACTGGCGGACAAGGAGGACATGGAAGGCCTTACGGAAACAGAAGAGCGGGAAAAAAACCAGCTGACCCTTTCCATTCCGGCAAATGATCTAAAGGATTGGCGTACGAGGCGTCTGGTGAATCTCCAGACCAATAAACGCCTTATCCGCATGGCCCAGCGGGATGGCTTTCATTTTCTTGCCATCGGCAAGGATGATGACGCCCCCCTTTCCCAGACCCACATGGAAGCACGCATCCTGGAAAATTTGGGAAACGGCATGAATAAGAAACAGTTCCAAATTGTCCCTGGAGTCGACCAGCTGGGACTCACCTTGGTCACGCGGGCCATCAACGAAATCCGCGGCGATAAGCCCGCAGTCTATCCACTTTTTGCTCCTGGGACAGGAGGCAGCACCGTTCCCTTGTATACAGATGAAAGTGCCGAAAATTCGGTACATAACCAGATTATCGCCATTGGCGGCAAGATTGCTTCAAGCACTAAAAAAGCAGACCTCATCCTTGCAGTCAACACACCGGATGATGGTATTTGCCGCGATTCCACAGCCAATGAGAATGCCCCCTACAGCAACCGCGCCAACAAGGAATTTGCTGCCCAGATTGCGGACCTTGAACGCATGAAGCCCATTGCCTTGGCCGACATTGCCTATGCCAATGGCGCCGATAACGGATTTATGGAAGCGCTCTCCCATAAAAAAGCCCTGCTTGACCTTACGGCCTATTCTGGATGGAATACATCGGACAACAGCATCGGCTTTGCCCTTTCCCAAGGAATCTTGGCCAAACGAATGTCTGAACCAGACCGGCTCCGCCTGCTCAAGATCCGGCTCCTTGATGACTGGATCTATCAAGCCAATGTGCGTTACCGTGTGTCCCTTGAAATGGACCGTCACAATGTAAAACTCAAGTATGATCTTGGAAAATATTATAACAAGATCCTTAGCCGGACAAATCGGCTCTTCAAGACCTACATCAGTGATGAACCGGACGTAAAAGGAACCGATTATACCATCGAGTTTCCTTGGAACCGCATGTTTGAAGTTTCCGTCCGCGTCAATCCATAACTACAGGAAAATGCCAAAGGAGGAACTTATACATGGCAAAAAACAGCTCTTTCGACATCGTCTCCCAATTGGATATGCAGGAACTTGACAATGCCCTGAACCAAACGAGAAAAGAAATTTCCCAACGCTACGATTTCAGGGGATCAGCCGCTGCCATTGAACTTGTTGATGAAAGCCTCAAGATGACCGCAGAAGACGAATACAAGCTAGGCGCCATCCTTGACATCCTGCGCCAGCGCATGGCTAAGCGGGGGCTCAGCCTGCGTGCCTTGGAACCCGGTAAGGTTGAACCGGCTGCGAAAGGAACGGTCCGCCAAACAGTCACCTTAAAGCAGGGCATTGATAAGGAAACCGCTAAAAAGATCATTGCTGCCATCAAGGCATCGAAGATCAAAGTCACGACCCAGCAAATGGATAATCAAATCCGGGTCTCCGGGCCCAAAAAAGATGATCTGCAGGCCGTCATCCAACTCATCCGCAGTGATGATTTCGGCATCGACGTCCAGTTCATCAATATGCGGTAATACAATTCAATGAGGCTGTGAGGAAATGATCATCTCGTTTCTTCACAGCCCTTTTTTCAATCAACGAGGAAAGGATTTTCAGCATGATTGCTTCTATCGCTCTGCGGCGCAGCATCCGAAACTATAAGCATAGCCCCGTTCCCCAGGACTTTGTAGAACAAATCCTCTAAACCGGTCTGCTGGCCCCGGCTTCCAAGAATCGTCAGCCCAGCATTTCATCGTTACAATAGGAATCATGAAAGAGGTCCCCGTCCTGATCTTTGTCATGAATGATCTAGGCTGCCGTCTGGATCACACCCTCAGCTGGGACGAACGGGTATCGGGAATTTGCTACGCCCCGTCCATTGACGCTGCCGTCGAAAATGGGTGTCTTACGGCTGACAGTCTGGAGCTTGGCAGTCTCTGGATCTGCAATACTTATTTTGCCTGCCCTGAAATTATGCCACACACTAAAAAGCCGCTGCGAACCAATCTGTGCCCTTGCCCTGGGATATGCCGCGGAAGCTCCCCCTTAACCGACTGCGCAAAGCTTTTGCGGATGCGGTGAAATTTTGCGATTCATTGTTGGGCAGTGCCAAAATCGTTCCGATTGGATGGGGTTACTTGCCCCATTGCTTAAAAAAGATACTTCTGAAAATAATGGGGGCATGATGTTTCGCAAAAAGCCTCGTACCACACTCTCATTCCAAAGTCATCCTCCAAATACCGTCGCCGTTCGATCCACTTTCAGGAATTTTTACGTTTGTTAGCGGAAAGAGCACAGGCTTACGCCGCATATCCGCATATCGGCCCATCCGCATTGTCAGTCGGCAGCTTCTTTGCTGGCATCTGGATAATCTGTTCCCCTCCAAATTAGATAACTGAAAAAAACACGATGGTTGGATCACTGTGACAAGCAGCACGTTTGCTTCGTCACCGAGGCCGATGGATCTTCGTATCTGTCCCCATCAAAACCTAAGCTGCAAAAAGCCAGAAAAAACGTAAGACACAGACATTCAAGTGAACCAACAGCCTTGCATGCCATAGCAAGTTCACATTTCTTATCAAGACAACCGCAATAAAAATCCCGTTTCAAAGCAGCTTGAGGGAGAATCGACCACTGTCGGCAATGGCCATCTTGGCCTCGTCATATCTAGCTGAGAGGACAAGAACATACATAAAAAAGAGGCAAGGAAGAAAGGATGAATGTCCTTCTTCCCTACCTCTATTTTACTTTACCGGTCGGTAGAGCTGCCATTTAAACTGCACGGCAAGCACGCGGAGAATGATTACCACAAGGGCCCCAATGATAGGGGCAAGATCCATGGCCCCAAAACGCCAACAGAGACAGATCATGATACTTCCCGCAATAGAAGCCGTGGCATAAACATCCATTACAAGGACGACAGGAATCTTTTGCGCCATGAGATCCCGCAGGACACCACCGCCCACTGCCGTTAAAAGTCCTAGGACAACAGGAAAAATATAGGATTCTGGTTCTCCATCCGAAAGGCCTACCATGGTTCCTGTAACCGTAAAGGAAGCAAGGCCAATGGTATCAGCAGCAATATAAAGAAGATTGAGGAACTTTTTTCTCCGGCCCTCCAAACGGTACGAAGAGATACAGTAACTGGTTACAATAGCAGCCAATAGGGCCAGTCCTATGGGAACAGGATTGCGCAGTGCTGCCGGAGGAATATGACCGGACAAGACATCGCGAATCATACCGCCGCCTACTGCCGTCAGGATGGCAAGAACGGAAATGCCAAAAATATCCATCCGTTTGACAGCACCCACAATGGCACCGGAAACAGCAAAAGATAGGGTTCCGGCAAGGTCAAACAAATTCCATAAAAGCCACATAAGAAATCTCCTTTTTGAATAAAATCGAGTGAAACGAACTGGTTGGAAGAAAAATAAGGGCTCTCCGCACCTATCTTATCCAAAAAGCGTCCAAAAAACAACAGAGGCAGTGGTTATTTCTTCTCTAAGGGGCCTAAGACGCGAAGCATTTCTTCCGGCGAGGTCTCTCCAGCAAGAACTTTTGCGCGGCCATCTTCGAAAAGGGAAGCAACCTGCTGCTGACGACCAAGCTCAAGCAGGGCCTTCTCACCCAGTCCTCGGGCAGCAGCCTGACGGCACGCCTCGTCAAAAGGAAAAACTTCCTGAACCGCAAGACGCCCGCTGTATCCCGTTCCTCGGCAATGGGCACAGCTGGACGCATGGAAAAGATGAAGCGGCCCCTTGAGAGAAAAATACGTCCTTTCCCAACTATTTTCCCCAACGGCATAGGCCGTCCTGCACTGGAGGCAGAGCCGTCGCAAAAGACGCTGGGCCACAATTCCCTTCAGGGCCGAAGCCACAAGATAGGAATCAACCCCTAGGTCAAGAAGACGGCTTACAGCACCAACCGCGGTGTTGGTATGAAGCGTACTGAAGACAAGATGACCGGTGAGCGCGGCATGGACACTCATTTCTGCCGTTTCCCGATCACGGATCTCACCTACGACAATCAGGTCCGGGTCTTGTCGGAGGATGCTTCTCAAGCATCTGGCAAAAGTGAGGCCAATCTTGGGGTGCACGGCAACCTGGCTGATGCCGTCAATCTGATATTCGATGGGATCTTCCACGGTAACAAGGCTCCGACCGGATTCATTGAGGGCCTGCAAAATGGCATAAAGCGTTGAAGATTTCCCCGATCCCGTCGGTCCGGTTACCAGAATCAGTCCATAAGGTTCATGCAGAAGCTGATAAAGCCGTTCCAGGTTTTCTTTTGAAAACCCCAGATGGTCCAGGGAGTAAAGACCTTTTCCACTGTCTAAAAGGCGCATGACAAGCGTTTCTCCGTAAAGCGTAGGAAGGGAAGAAACACGGATATCAATGGAACGGTCCTGGTAAGTCATTTGGATACGGCCATCCTGGGGCAGGCGTTTTTCTCCAATATCCATGCGGGCCATAATTTTATAGCGGGAAATCAAAGCATCCTGCATGACCGGTGGAATCCGCATAAGGTCCTGCAGGACACCATCCATGCGTCCGCGGATGCGAAGTCCATTTTTTTGCGGTTCCAAATGAACATCGCTGACAGACAGATCCAGACAGACTTCAAGGATTTTCTTGGAAGCGGCAATGATATTTCCATCATCTCTGCCGGCATTGGAAAAAAGCGCCTCTTGAAAAAAAGGGGCTTGCTGTGTCTGGGATTGGCTCATCATCATTCCTCCATATAATAAAGCAGATAATGCGAAAAAAGGGACGTTCGTCACGAGAAAACAGCCTTTTACCATGAAGCGCCCCCCTTTTAATCAATCGGGGTAGGAAAAAAGAACAGGAATCAGTATAATAAAAGACGTTATTAAGCGTTCTTTTAATAGAGTATCATACTTTTCTAAAAAAAGCTGAATATTTCTGTCATATCTTTCAAAGGAGGAATAATGATTCATCCATCAGCCCTGAAAAAAGCCTTGAAAGAAAGAAAAAAAAGAATTTTCTTCCTTTTTCCCTTTCCGCTTCTTATTGGCGTTCTCATCTTCCGTCCAAAAGATTCCTTGCCCAATGAGCCCCTTTCCCCACCGCCTGCCATTATACCCGTACTCCCCCAGAAAGAAGAAAAAGCAGGTCTTGTGCCGCCCCGTAGGGATCCTTTTGAAGGGTTGTTTCATTCCCATTCCCCTGTGCCGCATCCCTTTCCTACGGCTAAAGATGATTCCCCTTTCCCTTTTGGGAAAAGGGAAAAGACTGAAAGCCCAATGCTGCGCCTTAGCGGAATCCTCACGGTCGACGGATGCCGCAAAGCACTCTTCATAGGCCCAGAAAAGACCTATCTGCTGGAAACCATGGATAAGATTCCACAAAGAGGGCAAGTGCGCGCCATCCATTCCGATTCGATCATCTGGAACAATATGGTCATCCCCGTTGGTGAGGTGATTCCATGAAACGTTTTTTCTTCCTGTGCCTTTTACTTTTTGTATGCGGCAGAGCCTTTGCCGGTCCCTTGGTCAGTCTATCCGTAAAAAAAGCGCCGACCGAAGAAGTCTTTCGTTCCCTGGCTTCCATGAGTGGAAAAAACATTGTCTTTCCTGAAGCCCTTACGGGGGAACTTTCCCTCACCCTTCATGACGTGCCTTACGAAGAAGCCCTCCGTCTTGCTGCCGCTTCCCAAGGGCTTTTCCTTGAAACAGTCGGGGACGTCACCATCGTAGCTCCGGCAGGGACCATGGAAAGAGGGTTCGGTGCACTCACAGCCTACCCTCTTTCCTACGTTCCAGCAAAGGAAGCGGCTGAAACCTTGAAGCCCCTCATCAAGGCGCCCCTATCCTTTGATCAGACAAGCAATACTCTTTTTGTGCTGGGAAGTCCTGGAGATCAAGCGCGGGCCCAAAAGGTCCTTGCCCGCATGGACCGGCTGCAAAAACAGGTAACCTTGGAAGCCCGAATTCTCTCCCTGCAGGAAGACGCCTCCCGCGAATTGGGCCTCCAGTGGAAATGGAGCGGACTGCCGCAGCAAAATAGCGAAGAAACAGATGGCGGTACCTTCCATCTTGGGCATGGCTATACGGGCTCCTTTCAAGGCATCCTTTCTGCTCTCTGTCAAAAAGGAAAGGCAAAGGTCCTTGCCACGCCCCGCATTGTCACCGTGCCAGGAAAAGAAGGAAAAATCTTCATTGGTGACCATATCCCTGTCGTTACGGAAAAAGTTTCCAACGGCACCACGACAACCTCGACAGAATATGTAGATGCGGGTATCCGCCTTTCTTACACCCCCATTGTCGGTCCTGATGGCGTTATCACGGCTTCGGTCCATACGGAAGTCAGCACCCCAACCCTAATTTCAGAGCTCCACAATTACCGGATTACAAGCCGAACGGCGGATACGAATGTTCGTCTTCTGGAAGGCGAAACCCTCGTCATCGGCGGCCTGATCAGTGATGAGGAACAAAAACGTCTGGAAACCATCCCGCTCCTATCAAAACTGCCCCTGTTAGGGAATCTCTTTACCTTTCGGTCTCGCAAAAAAACGCGCACTGAAGTAGTTATGCTCCTTACGCCTTATCTGACTGAACCAGGTAGAAGTCCCGCCTTCATCCCCTATAAAGAAGATCCTCATTTTCTTCCGCCACTGCCTTTTTCCCAAAAAAAGGAGGGCGATGAGAATATAAGCCTCTCATATTCTCATCGCCCTCCCTCATTTCAAATTTCAGGTTAGCTTTCCCCTGTAATCCGATTGGATCCGATGGGGCAAAAAATATTTGTTTTCGTATTATCTTTTGCAGCAATTTCCGGATCCGGCGAAACATGGACCATGCAGTGCTTGACTTCCGGGAAATGCCGCTCAATTGTATCATGGACTTCATCAGCAATGCGGTGCGCTTGAAAAAGGGTCAGGTTCCCGTCGGCAACAATGTCGATATCGACATACATCTTAGCACCAAACATACGGGTACGGAGCGAATCGATCCCGGTTACGCCACACTGCTTCATAACGAAACTTTTCATTTCCTCGATGGTACGGCCATTGGCCGCATGGTCGACGAGCTTATCGGAAGCATCCCGAAAAATACCAATCGAGGCATGGATAATCATCAAACAGATGACAACAGAAGCCAAGGGATCCATGATGCCATAACCCATACGCGCCCCCAAAATTCCGATGAAGGACCCAATCGAAGAAAGAGCATCACTGCGATGATGCCAAGCATCTGCCGATAGGGCACCGGAGTTGATTTTTCTTGCAGCCCTGATGGTATACCAAAACATAGCTTCCTTGGTAACAATAGAAACAATGGCAGCTGCCATGGCAATCAGGGCCGGCGATTCACGGTCTAGATACGTCTTATGGAGGATGGACTGAAGCCCTTCATAGCCTATGCCAAGGCCTGTGAACATAAGGACAAAGGCCAGAAAGAGGGTCGCAACATATTCCTGCTTTTCATGTCCATAAGGATGGTCTGCATCTGAGGAACGGCTAGCCAAAAGGACACCAAAGATTACGATGATGGTACTGAAAACATCGGAAGCGGAATGAATGGCATCAGAAATCATGGCCGATGAATGGCCCATGATGCCGGCTACAAATTTACCCACACTAAGGACTAGATTGACAAGGATACTTACGTAGGAAACGTGCATCGCAATATCGCTGGAGGACTGTTGTTTCAAGGACCGTCTCACGCTGATCACCTTTCTATTCTCAGAAAATGTAAGAAAAAACACGGGATAAAAATAACACCTGCGGAACGCTGCTGTGTCCCGCAGATGCCTTATCTACCTGCTGCCTATTCGGCCCGGTCGGTAACCCGACTTGTGCTTTATGTTTCCCTGTATAATAAATCATGGAAAGGTCCTTGTCAAGTTTTTTCGTCTCTTTACCGAAAAGGGAAAATCAGTTACACTATAGGAAACCCTAACGAAAGGATATCCCCACCTATGACTTTTCAAGCAATAGACACACTGCGCCGGATCATCCCTTCCCAACCATCTTCCATTGACAGTACACTCCATATCTGGGAATCAGCTGTCCTTCTACCTCTCATTGAAGGCCCTAAGGGGTGGGAAATCTTATTTGAAGTCCGTTCCTCGGCGCTTACCTGGCAGCCAGGCGATATCTGTTTTCCCGGCGGACATCGAGAGGACATGGACCGGAACCTCAGCGATACAGCCCTTCGGGAAACATCGGAAGAACTGGGAATCCCCCAAAATGAAATTACACTCCTGGGCCCGCTCGATTACTTTTATGGCGTCATGGGTCCCCTGATCTATCCCTATGTGGGAATCCTCCCCAAAGATTGCCCTCTCACCATTGAGCAAGACGAGGTTGCAGAACTTTTCACGATTCCAGTAGAAACACTCCTTTCCCTCACCCCGAAAAAAGGCAAGGTGGCCATTGGATCCAAACGGCTGGAAGGATTCCCGCCGGAACTTGAAACCCCGGAAAAGGAAGATTGGGTCATGCAGCATTCCTACGATATCTATTTCTATCGTTATAAAGAACGGCTCATCTGGGGCATTACGGCTCGCATCCTCACCCAATTCCTGGAACGTCTGCGAAAATCAAGATAAAAGGGATAAGGCCGGCAGCAAAGGATATCAATTCCTTGCTGCCGGCCTTTGATCATGGGGTTCAGTGTCCCAACGTAGCCAAAATCCGTTCGATTAGTTCTCGCCGGTTTGTGTGGGCCGTCGAGGTGTAGGTCAGGATGCGATCATCATCAAGACCAAAAGTTTTCTTATAAAGTTCCTTTTGAGCCGCCACAGCTCCTTTATTGAGCTTATCCGACTTCGTCAAAATAATCATAAGAGGGATTCCCAGACTAAGGAGCCACTGGTAGCAGTCAATATCGCTTTCCATGGGTGCGTGACGGATATCCATAAGGATACAGACAAGCTTCAGGTCCCGGGAATTTTCCATATACTTGCAGATAAAAGCAGACCACTGGTTCTTTTGGCTCTGACTGGTCCGGGCAAAACCATACCCTGGCAGGTCCACTGCATAAAAGGTATGACGCAGCGGTTCTTTCTCCGTTGTTTTCTTGGCACGAAAAGAATAGAAATTAATCGTTTGGGTCTTACCAGGAGAACTGCTGACGCGAGCCAATCCCTTTCGCCTTGCCAGCGAATTGAGCAGGGAAGATTTACCTACATTGCTGCGACCAATAAATGCAACTTCATCCACCGTATCCTGCGGGTACTGGGTGGCCTTGACGGCTGACGCGACAAATTCGCCGCCGACAATATCCCACTGCGTCATTACCATAATTGTTATGCCTCCAAAGCAAGTTTCGTGACTTGATCCATGTGATCTACAGGGATGAACTTCATGGATTTCTTAACATGATCAGGCAACTCTTCCAGATCCTGTTCGTTCTGACGAGGCAAGAGAATCGTCTTGATCTGGTAACGAGCCGCTGCAAGGACCTTTTCCTTAAGTCCGCCAATGGGTAGGACCTGACCGGTTAGGGTGATTTCACCAGTCATGGCAAGGTCCGCCTTGACCTTTCGTTTGGTAAGAGCCGATTCCATGGCCGTTGCCATCGTAATGCCTGCAGACGGACCATCTTTCGGGATAGCGCCTTCCGGGACATGGATGTGGATGTCGATTTTTTCATTGAAATCCGGTTCAAGGCCCAGCTCCTTGGCCCGGGACCGAATATAGGTAAAAGCAGTCTGGGCTGATTCCTTCATGACATCGCCCAATTGGCCCGTGAGGACCAGCTTGCCCTTGCCTTCACAGACAACCACCTCAATCTTGAGGAGCTCGCCGCCTACACTTGTCCAAGCAAGACCTGTGCAGACGCCAATAGCCGCTTTGGCCTTCATATCACTTTCAAGATAGACAGCAGGTCCTAAAAATTCCTTGAGGTTTGCCACACCGACAGAAACCTTTTCAATCTTTTTCTCAACAATCCGGCGGGCTGCTTTACGACAGATAGTGGCAATCTTGCGTTCGAGGTTACGGACACCTGCTTCCCGCGTATAGTCTCGGATAATATGCTCCAAGGTCTTGGGGGACAAAGTGAGGTTCTTAGCAAGAAGCCCACTGAGTTTTCGTTCTTTTGGCAAAAGATGCTGCTGGGCAATCTTGATTTTTTCTTCGTCTGTATAACTGTCAAGCTGGATGACTTCCAACCGGTCCAAAAGGGCTGGCGGAATTGTCTCGACGGTATTTGCCGTTACAATCCAGAAAACATTCGACATATCATAAGCAAACTCAATGTAGTGGTCGCTGAAATGGCTGTTTTGTTCCGGATCAAGGACTTCAAGAAGGGCTGAGGCCGGATCTCCCCGGAAATCCGCTCCCATCTTATCCACTTCATCCAGGAGGAAGACCGGATTATCGGTCCCGCATTCAATCATACCATGGATCAAACGGCCCGGCAGGGCGCCTACATAGGTTCGGCGATGACCGCGGATTTCCGCTTCATCCCGGACGCCACCCAGGGAAATGCGGGTAAACTTTCGATTCACAGCACGGGCAATGCTTTGGGCAAGGCTCGTCTTCCCGACTCCGGGAGGACCCACAAGACAGATAATAGGGCCACGGTTGCTCTTGGTAAGGGCACGGACAGCAAGATAATCCAGGATCCGTTCCTTGACCTTCTTCAAGCCGTAGTGATCCTTATCAAGGATCTGGGCAGCTTTTTTAATGTCGTAATTATCCTGGGTCATCTTGCCCCAGGGCAGACTCAGACAAGTATCAAGATAACTGCGGATGACAGCACTTTCAGCCATCATGGGGGGCATCTTGAGAAGCCGATCAAGTTCCTTGTCAAGGGCTTTTTTGACCTCTTCCGGGAGATTCAGTTTTGCCATCTTTGCCTTGTACTCATCCACTTCGGACTGCTTTTCGTCCCCTTCGTTGAGTTCCTTGCTGATAGCTTTCATCTGTTCTCGCAAATAATATTCACGCTGATTCTGTTCGATCTGCTTACGGACCTGCTGGGAAATGTTCTTTTCAAGGGTAACGATTTCCAGTTCCTTACACAGATAGGTATACAAAAGGTGCAGCCGCTCCTTGACACTGATGGCTTCGAGGAGTTTTTCCTTTTCCGGCACATCAATGGTCAAATAACCGCCAATCATATCGGCGACACGGCCTGCATCAGGCTGATCCTTGAAGGTCAGCATGACTTCGCTTGTCACTTTCTTACTTGCCAGCACCCATTGTTCAAAAGTCTCTACAAGCATACGCTTCAGGGCTTCCACTTCATTGCCCCTATTATCCGTATCCTCTTTGACTTCTACATGGGCTTCCAAGTTCATCCCAACTTCATCGATGACAGAGATGACCTCTACACGATAAAGTCCTTCTACGAGGATGCGCATCGCGCCGTTTGGCATCTTGAGCATCTGTTTGATTTCTGCAACAACGCCGAACCCATACAAGTCTTGCGCCGTCGGATCAGCCTCTTCAGCTGCTTTCTGGGTCACCAAAAGAATCCGTTTCGTTGTTGCCGTAGCCGTTTCTACAGCCTTGATAGAGCGATCCCGCCCTACGTCAAGATTGATGATCATCCCTGGAAAGACAATCAAGCCGCGAAGGGCAAGAAGAGGCAATCTCATTGTTTCTACTTCAGACATCTGTTTCACCATCCTTATAGCGAAAAAGGGAAAAGGGGACCCCCTTTTCCTTTTTTCCTAGGCATTTTTACGTGCTTTTTTAGTTGCATCAACCTTTTTAAGAACCAGTTCCGGTTCCTTATGGGCCGTAACGACATCCTTTGTCACGATGCATTTTTCAACGTCATCGCGGCTCGGGACCTCATACATCACATTCTTCATGATGCCTTCAATGATGGCACGAAGTCCCCGAGCTCCGGCCTTACGGGCCAAGGCTTCGTGGGCAATGGCCTTCAGGGCATCATCGTCAAAATCCAGCTCGACATGATCCATGGCGAGGAAGGATTCATATTGTTTAGTCAGGGCGTTCTTCGGTTCCGTCAGGATTTTGACCAAGGCCGCTTCATCAAGCTGGTCCAAGGTGACGACAACGGGAAGACGACCGACAAATTCAGGAATCAGGCCATACTTTACAAAATCCTCAGGCAGGACCTTCTTAAAAGGATTGGCCATTTCCTTTTCCTTCTGTGTCTCGATTTCTGCACCAAAGCCCATGCTTTTCTTCCCCGTGCGGGCATTGATGACGTTTTCGAGGCCAGCAAAGGCACCGCCACATATAAAGAGGATATTGGTCGTATCAATTTGAATCAATTCCTGATGTGGATGTTTCCGTCCCCCTTGGGGCGGCACATTAGCAACGGTCCCTTCAAGGATCTTAAGTAGGGCCTGCTGCACACCTTCCCCCGATACATCACGGGTAATGGACGGATTTTCGGATTTACGGGAAATCTTATCGATTTCATCGATGTAAATGATGCCCCGTTCCGCAAGCGGAATATCATAGTCGGCATTTTGGATCAGACGCAACAGGATATTTTCCACGTCTTCCCCAACATAACCAGCTTCCGTCAGGCTCGTTGCATCCGCAATGGCAAACGGCACCTGCAGGATCTTAGCTAGGGTTTGTGCAAGGAGGGTTTTCCCGCTTCCTGTCGGTCCCAGCATCAGGATATTGGATTTTTGCAATTCCACATCAGAATGATGATCCTGTTCGTAATTGATGCGTTTATAGTGGTTATAGACAGCCACGGACAGAGCCACTTTAGCGTCGTCCTGTCCAATGACATATTCGTCGAGGATCTTTTTAATTTCCTTCGGCTTCGGGAGATCGGTAATCTTTTCTCCCGCAGGTTTCTTGAGTTCCTTGTCGAGCATCTCGTTGCACAGGGCAACGCACTCATCGCAAATGAAAACATTATGGCCAGCAATCAGTTTCTTGACCTGACTCTGCTTCTTACCGCAAAAAGAGCAGGTATAATCTTGATCGAACGGGCCTTTACTATCATCGAATGCCATCTGACACCCCTCCTTACAATTGGGGCAAGACGGTTCTATCCATCAATCAAGCATGAACCGGAGATGCTACGACCTGATCAATAAGGCCATAGGACAAGGCCTCATCAGCGGTCAGGTAGTGATCGCGTTCCGTATCCAATTTGATGGTTTCTGGGTCCTTCCCCGTATGGGCTGCTAAAATCTGGTTCATCTCTTCCCGTACGCGCAGGATCTCCCGGGCATGGATTTCAATATCCGTGGCCTGGCCCTGGGCACCGCCCAATGGCTGATGGATCATGACACGGGAATGGGGCAGGGCAAACCGTTTGCCCTTGGCTCCGGCTGCCAGGAGGATGGAGGCCATAGAGGCTGCCATGCCGACGCAAATGGTCGAAACATCGGGACGGATGTACTGCATGGTGTCATAAATGGCCAGTCCAGCACTCACACTGCCGCCAGGGCTATTGATGTAGAGATGGATATCCTTATCCGGATCTTCCGATTCGAGAAAGAGGAGCTGGGCCACAATCAGATTGGCCATATGATCTTCAATCTCTCCGGTCACAAAAATGATGCGATCTTTCAGAAGTCGGGAGTAAATATCATAACTGCGTTCGCCCTTGCTGGTCTGTTCAACAACAATAGGGACATAACTCACGCGGTCCACCTCCCAGTTGATTATTCTTCAGTCTTTTCTTCTTTTGCTTCTGCTGCACCTTTGGCAGAGCTGAGTACAAGATCAGCGGCTTTGCGGCGCATGATATTGGAAACGAGCAGGGGCAGGGATCCATTTTCCTTAATGATTTTCTGGACCTGATGAAGGGTAGCACCCTGTGTATCAGCAATCTTCTGCATTTCCGCCAGCGTTTCTTCTTTCGTTACCTTAAGGTCTTCCTTCTTGGCAATGGCGTCAAGAACGAGATCAGCCTTCAGGTTTTCGAGAGCAACCGGTTTTTGTTCATCCCGATAGGTCTTCACATCTTTGCCGAGATACTGAAGATACATCGGAAGGCTCATGTGGTGTGCTTCGAGATTCATGGTCAGTTCGTCCACCATCTGGTTGGCGCGCTGGGTCACCATAACTTCCGGAACTTCAAAGGAAGCATTCTCCACGGCCTTCTTGATGACATCCCGCTCATAGTTGGCCTGAGACTGATCTTCTTCAGATTTCTTCAGACGGGCCAGGGTCTTTTCGCGGAATTCAGCAATCGTCTTACTGTCAGAGTTTTTCTCAATCAGTTCGTCGGTCACTTCAGGAATTTCACGAACCTTGATATTCTGGACATGGACCTTGAAGACAGCGGCCTTACCAGCCAGTTCCTTCGCGCCATAATCTTCCGGGAACGTTACATTGACATCGGTGGATTCATCCTTTTTCAGGCCGACCATTTGATCTTCAAAGCCAGGGATAAAGCTGCCGGAACCGATTTCCAGAGGATAGCCCTTGCCTTCGCCGCCTTCAAACGGTTCACCGTCGATGGTGCCGGCAAAGTCAATCGTAGCAAGGTCTCCCTTTTCCAGTTTCCGGTCTTCCGGAGCATCAACCAATTTAGCAGCCCGCTTCTGCAGGTTGCTGATGGCATCGTCCACATCCTTGTCAGTGACTTCACGGACAACCTTCTTGACATCGAGGTTCTTGTATTCACCCAGTTCAACTTCCGGACGGAGCGTGACCAAAAGGGTCATTTCCATTTCTTTGCCTTCTTCCAAGGTGGAATCCTTCAGTTCGGGATCTGCAACAGGAATGAAGTTGTTGTCATCAAGAGCCTTTCTGTAATTGTCATTGGCAAGGATCTGGAACGCTTCTTCCTTGATGGCATCCTTACCGACATGGGCTTCCAGGACCCGGCGCGGAGCCTTTCCTTTTCTGAAGCCAGGAATTGTGACCTGTTTGTTGACACGGGCAACGGCTCTTTCGAAACCCTTTGCGACTTCTTCAACAGGAATAGTGAATTTCAAAGTTGCTTCGTTACCTTTTCTTTCTACAGAAACGCTCATTAAAAAAATCCTCCTCACAGGCAGTCAGCTTCGAATTTGGTAGGTTATCTGACATACCATCATTAATTACTTAAAAAATCGCTCATATAGCATACCACAAAAGGTATAATTACGCAAATAGTCCCTTTCATTTCGTTTGCCTCCACGCCTGCCCTCATGCGGATTCCTGCATTGTCTCCTTGCTTGGGGGGAATTCATCCCATCTCCCTAGCCGCCTCAAGAAGCCCTCCTTATAATACAGGGATTTTTCGTCACCGCCGGGCTTTTTGGTGTGCAAAAAGACAGTGAATTATCTGATTTTGAAAACAAGTCTTTTCCCCCTATGCATTGTGATACAAGATTCCTTTCCATTTTGCTTAATTATGTTCCGAATATAAAATTATTCCCACTATATTTCACAAAAATGACATGTTTTCAGCCTTTTTATGATACAATAAAAGTAAAGCAATCCACAATTGGAACGGATGTGGATTCAACCCCAAAGGAGGCAATTCATATGTCAGAATTTCTACTTGCCCTGGACGATGTCCTCTATTATCCGATTCTCATCATCGTCCTACTCGCCGCTGGCCTTTACTTCACCTTTACAACGGGCTTTGTTCAATTTCGCTGGCTGCGTCAAAGCATCCGGGTCATTATGGAAAAACCGGAAAAAGAAGGCTCCATATCATCCTTCCAGGCCCTCATGGTTTCGACCGCGTCCCGTGTCGGCACGGGCAATATCATCGGGATTTCAACGGCCCTGTGTCTGGGCGGCTTTGGGTCCGTCTTCTGGATGTGGGCCATTGCCATGATTGGTTCAGCCACAGCCTTCATTGAAAGCACCCTGGCCCAGGTTTACAAACGCAAGGATGCAAATGGCGACAGCTACGGCGGCCCGGCCTACTACATTGAAACAGCCCTCCACAACAAGGCGCTGGCCATTGCCTTTGCCATCGCCCTTATTGTGACCTATGCCGGCGGCTTCAACTTGCTTGCTTCTTACAACCTGCAGTCCACCTTCTCTGTATATGGCTTCTATGACAAAGCCACCACGCCTTGGATCATCGGTGGCCTTCTTGCCGTAATGGTTGGCTACTGCGTCATGGGCGGCGGTAAACGTATCGTTCATGTAACGGGGACCCTCGTTCCAATCATGGGCGTCCTTTATGTCCTGCTTTCCCTTGCCATCATCCTTATGCATCTTGATATGATTCCGAGCGTCTTAGGCGCTGTCTTTGCCGATGCCTTCAACTTCCAGAAAATCCTGGGCGGCATCAGCGCTTCCTGTCTGATGTTTGGGATAAAGCGAGGCCTTTATTCCAACGAAGCCGGCGTTGGTTCTGCTCCGAACGCAGCTGCAGCCGCTGACGTTTCCCACCCGGCCCAGCAAGGTCTCGTCCAGATGCTCTCTGTCGTCATCGACACCATTCTCTGCACCTGCACCGCCCTTATCTGCATGTTCTCCGGGATCATCCCGACCAAAGAGATGGCAGGGGCTCCTTACGTACAAGCAGCTACCCAAGTTGACTTTGGTGCCTTTGGCCCGATCATGATCACCTTTGCCATGGTCCTGTTTGCCTTCACGACCCTTTTGGGCAACCTCTTTTATGTCGACAACTGCCTAGCTTACCTGAATGGCGGCAAGACTCCCTCCAAATCTACTATGACCATCTACCGCATCATCGCCGTCATCGTCATCTTCGTCGGCGCCGGGATGAGCATGGACAACGCATGGGCCCTCGCCGATATCACGATGGCCTTTATGTGTTTGACGAACATCCCCTCTATCATGGCCATGAACAAAACAGCCATTGCCGTCATGAAAGACTATGGACGTCAGCTTGCAGAAGGCAAAAAACCAGTTTTCAAGGCAAAAAATATTGGTCTCGACGACTCCAATCTCGACTTCTGGAAATAAGCTCCTGCATCCGTTCCTTACGAAGCTGCGCTTGCGCAGCTTCTTTTTTCATGGTCACAAAAAATAGATTTCGTTGTTATGGCAACGGACAAGCCTGCTGCCCCACCTTACAATAAGGGATGAAAAGAGGGTTGGACAGGCCTTTTATAGAAAGGTCTCCACTCCCATCAGTCATCAGAGGGAGATGTTACTTATGAAATATCATGTTAATGACAGCTGTATCGGCTGCGGACTCTGCACGTCCACCTGCCCTGAAGTCTTTTCCATGGGAGATGATAATAAAGCCGTAGCCGCTGAATCCGTTCCTGCCGGTGCTGAAAGCTCCGCAGAAGATGCCATGAACGGCTGCCCCGTTACCGCCATTGAGAAAGTGGACTGATGGAAATATGGCTGCGGCGTGTCTATGACCGCACAGAGAAAGGCCCGGAAGAGCGGGTTCTCGTTGACCGGCTCTGGCCGCGGGGGGTAAAAAAAGAAGCCATTCCAACTTGGGCTAAGCAGATTGCCCCCTCTCGGGAGCTTCACGATTGGTACAAGGACCATGACGAGGATTTTCAGGGATTCAGGGAACGTTATGAAAAGGAACTGTCTTTGAATCCTGCCGTTCCGCCTTTCCTTGAATTCCTTGAAGAAGCCCTCAAGAAAGGACCTGTCGTCTTTCTCTACGCTAAGAAAAGCAGAGAAGAAAACAATGCCCTTGTCCTCCGGGACTATGTGCTCCGTGCCTTACGAAAGGAGAACTGACATGTGTGACGAAGATATGATCTATGACTGCCCCTGCACGGTGGATTGTCCCCGCCACAGGCACTGTGTCAGCTGCATCGATCACCATAGAAAATTGGGTTGGCCCCTTGTTGCCTGCATGCAGAAAATGCTCAAGGAACACAAAGCCCAAAAAGCCGCTCAAAAATAAGGAAGCCGCATTAAAGGCCGCCGAAAGCACAAATCATTGCTCATCGACGGTCTTTTTTTGCGGTTTAATTATAAATAATTTATAAATAAAATATTAATATTTTATGAAAATCCTGTTGCAAAAATTCTTAAAAACATGTATTTTTGTAAATTAGATTCATGAGTCAATTTTTCTTTCCAGTTACTCAAAATACAAGTAAGAAGGAGCCCGTTATGAAAGATCCAACAACATCCGCCTCTTCCTTTTGGCCCAGGGCGGCCATTCTTTATTTTTTCGTTCTGTTCCCACTCAGCTTCCTTCTTCCTGGCCCCTTTGCGTGGGAAAACGGACCCATTGAAATGGGTCAAAACATGATCCTTCTTACAGGTATCATTTGGTCCATCTATCACTACACACAGGAGACGCACCTTCACAGGCCCTCTTATTGGCTTTTTGCGGCAAGCTTTTTCCTGCTTCTTTTCGGAAGGGAAATCAGCTGGGGCCGCATTTTTCTTCTAAAAGAAATGACTGAGACAGGACCTGTTTTCTGGAGCATGAAAGACCTCCCCTATCATCGTGTCATAGACGGCGCCATTGGACTCTTATCGGCTGCGGTCATCCATCTCTTCTATCAGAGCGTGAACGTTCAAAAAACCTTGCACTGTCTTAAAAAGAACCGGCTCATGTTCCTTCTCACAGTGCTTGCCGCTATACTTGCCCTCATGGGGGATAAAGGCCAGCTCTTCCATGATTTCAGGGACGAGACCATGGAAGAACTATCCGAACTCTTTGTCTATCTTCAGGTCTTCTTTTTTATTCATCAATATCGCATCGCCTGACCTTTCTATCGTTTCAGAATTTCCTGAATGGAGGCCGCCCTATTAGGGCGCTTTTTTTGATTCCAAAAGGTGGATAAGTTGGAAACTATGAGGTAAAATAATAAGTATCCGCGATTATTATTTTCACATTTTTTAGAATAGAGGCGGCCTAATCATGTCAAAATCCTTTCCGACTCCTTCCAAGACCTTTTTCATTCTCTTTTTTCTCCATTTGTTTCTTTCCTTGGTTCTTAGACTTACGGGTCAATTGGAACAGCGTATATTCAATGAAATCCTCATTTATGGTGCACTTGCCTATTCTATGATTGGATCCCAATGGAACTATGATCCAAGTTATCTCAAGACATCTTCAGTACTCTTCCTTTTATACCTTCTTTCCATATATACCCTTCAAGACTTCAGTAACAATGGGCTTTCTGCCTCTGAAGCAATCGAATGGGGTACAACCTTATTTGCCTTTTTTTCTTCATGGGGACTCTTATCCAATTCCATAAAACAGCCCCTTCTCCGCGTGTGCTGTCGCGCCATCTATTATGGCGGATTATGGCTGACGGCAAGCGTTCCGTTATTAGGGATTGGATATGGAATCGTAAGTGGAGGGCATGCCCTGTCGGCTGATCTCATATTGGCAGTTTTCCAGACAAATCCAGGAGAAGCACTGTCCTACCTGAAGGAACAGCCATTATTTCTCTGGGCACTTTCCTTACTTGGAATCTTTGCCATCAGTATACTCGTAATCAGCCTTTCGAGGAAAATGCTGAAAGCCGCACCGGTTCAAAAGCCATCCATCATTTTGATTCTAATGGCTTTACTCGCTCTGAATATGAAGTCTACCCTTCCCCGCATAAAAATCTTCTACCTAGCAAACACAATCACTTCAGCCCGGACCTCCCTGAAAGCCTACGAACAGTATAAAATCATGAAAGAAATCCGTCTGAACCGCTTGTCTGCGCTTCCCCCACTTTCCATAGATTCACAAGCCAGAGGAACCTATGTCCTTGTCATTGGAGAATCAGCATCCCGTGATCATATGCACGTATACGGATATGACCGACAAACCACGCCTTGGATGGATAAAATGGCGGGTTGTAAGGGAACAACCATTTTTTCCTATCCCTATGCCAATTACTGCCAAACCATCCTTTCCCTCACCTATGCCTTGAGCGAAAAAAATCAGTACAATCACATTCCCCTTGAAGAAGCTTATTCCATCATCGATCTTGCGAAAGCAGCTGGCTACGATACCTACTGGATCAGCAACCAGGCAGGATTTAGTGCTTCAGACACGCCCATTACCATCATTTCCTCCACCGCAGCACATCATACTTGGATCAATGGAAGAGGCGCATCCCCCAGTGATTCCACATACCTTGATGGAAAACTTATTACAGAACTTCCAGATAACGTAGACCGCCCCAGTTTCATTGTCATCCATCTAATGGGCAGTCATTCCCGGTATGCAGATCGTTATCCCAAATCATACAGTCTCTTTTCGGGGAGAGGAAAATTTGTTGACGGCTATGACAATTCGGTTCGCTATGTCGACAGCGTCCTTCAAGGCATCTTTGAAAAAGTCCATAATTACTCCAATTTTCAAGGATTTCTTTACCTGCCTGACCATGGAGAAGATCCAGAATCAGGAAATGCCCATTCTCCTGATAAATTTACCTTTCAAATGGTTCGAATTCCCTTTCTGGTCTATCTTAGTCCTAAGGCAATTGTCAATCGTCCAGAAATCCAAAAAGAATTGCAAAAACACAAAGATCTTCCATGGACCAACGATCTAGCCTATAATTTGCTTATTTCCCTACTGGGAATCCAGAATGCCCCATACGAAGAAAGACAATTCGATCTTGCTTCCCCAACCTATCAGCTCAACTGGGAGAAAGTAAAAACGCAGCACGGAACCAAAAGTCTTTCCGAAAAAATAGATCCTCACTCCCGTTTTAAGTAAAGGAAATCCCCTTATTGTACAAACACCCGTACAATAAGGGGATTTCCTTCTCATAGGCTCAAATCTCGCCAGGAATGGGTTCTTATCGACAGATTCCTTTATTGAGTAGGCACTATGCAGTCCAATGGTAATACGCTTTATACCACTGGGCAAATTTCTTGAGTCCTTCTTCAATTGTCGTCGTCGGTTTAAAGCCAAAATCCTTTTCAAGGGCCGATACATCTGCAAAGGTCTGGTACACGTCACCGGGCTGCATAGGAAGGTATTCCTTTTGGGCCTCTTTTCCCAGTGCCTTTTCCAAGATCTCAATAAAAGTCATCAGCTTTACAGGCGTGCTGTTGCCAATATTATAGATTCGGTAAGGGTCCCCGCCAAAACCATCTTGGGGTGGATGGGGAAGCAGGTTTTCGATACCCGTCACAATATCATCTACATAGGTAAAGTCACGGTACATATCGCCATGGTTATAGATGGTAATGGGCTCATCTTTCATGATCTTATTGGCAAACTTGAAATAGGCCATATCAGGCCGGCCGAAAGGACCATAGACCGTAAAAAAACGCAGTCCTGTCGTAGGAACCCCATAAAGATGACTGTAGGTATAAGCCATAAGTTCATTGGATTTTTTGGTAGCTGCATAAAGACTGATCGGATGGTCGACCGGGTCTGTGACGCTAAAGGGGGTTTTTTCTTGATTGCCATAAACGGAGGAACTCGAAGCATAGACGAGATGGTTCACCGAATGATGACGGCAAGCTTCCAAGATTGTAAAAAAGCCCACGATATTGGAATCAATGTAGTCCCGAGGGTGATCAATGCTGTAGCGGACGCCGGCCTGAGCCGCAAGGTTCACGACAATTTTGGGGGACAGCTTCGTAAAGACCCCTTCCACGGCGTCCTTGTCACTGATATCCCCTTCTGTAAAGGAAAAACCAGGATAATAGGAAAGGCGCTTCAGGCGCTCCTTTTTCAAGGCCACCTCATAATAGGCATTGAGATTATCCATGCCATGAACGGCATAGCCCTTAGAAAGAAGCCGCAAAGCAAGGTGATACCCTATAAAGCCAGCTGCACCCGTAATGAATATCGGCACAGCTTCTATTTTGCAATCCATAGGAAACGCTCCTTTACTGACAAAATTGCCAAGAAAGATGGCTATATTTTTATTATAGTACAACTACCTAAAAAAAGCACCGTTTCCACAAACTGTCACCTAGCCTCAGGTTTTGGTAAAAACAATTCTTGAAAAATTTGACACACAGGCAAATACCTCACCAAATACACAAAAAGTGTTCGCTGTCTGGCTTGCCTGATTGAACACAAACTGTACAAAAACACGCCGCCAGTTTCTCAAAAGAAAATCCCATAGACCGCCATAAGACTGGTCAAATGGGATTTACCGATTCTATTTCAAGCAGAGGGAATAAATATCTTCCCGTCGATTTTGGAGGGTAAAGGTCTCCTTTCGCACCTTCGACACAAGGTCAAGGTCGATGGGTGCGTAAATAACGCCTGTTTCCGTCCCGTCTGCTTCGGCAAGGACCTTTCCCCGCGGATCGACGATCAGGGAGTGACCATAGGCCGTAAAGCGAGGCTTCTTTCCCACTTGGTTCGGTGCAATGACGTAGCATTCATTTTCAATGGCCCGGGCCCGAACAAGGACTTCCCAATGGGCGCGGCCCGTTGCTTCCGTAAAGTTCGCAGGAAGCACCAGAATCTGTGCGCCCCGAAGGGCCATAAGACGGAAGAGCTCTCCAAACCGCAGGTCATAGCAGATGCCAAAGCCCAAAGTGCCGACACCAGCCGTCTTCACCGTCACGATTTCATGGCCCGGTGCTACATGACTTGATTCACGGCTTGTCACCCCTGAATCAAGGACCACATCAAAGGGATGGAGCTTGCTGTATTTTCCGAGGAATGCCCCATCAGGGCCTAGAAGAAAGGTCGTATTATAGGGGCGGGCCGGATCGTTTTCATTTCTTTCGTAAAGACTCCCACCCTCGATATAGACGCCATATTTTCGGGCAAGGGTGCTCAAATAGGTTGCCGTTTTCCCACCAGGAACCGCTTCTGAAAGGGCCGCATAATCGCGGCCCAAATAGGCCATGGTCTCGGGAAGGGCGATAAGCTTGGCGCCTTTTTTGGCCGCTTCTCCAATGAAATCAGCCACGACAGAAAGATTCTGATCCTGATTGGATGTGGTATCCATTTGAATGGCAGCAACAAGAAACGTTGTCATATAAAAACCTCCTTGGGTCTTACTTTGCCCTTCGGGAAATCAAAAAGCATCCTTTTAATATCGCGTAATAAGCCATTCCCTTTACATAATCCCGGAAGCTTTCTTTTCTGCGATACTTTGCCCATTCCTTGAAATCATGATAGTTTTCTGGTTTAAGGATGGGCAAAATAGCCGTCAAGGTCTCCCACGGAGAGGCCGCATTATAGGACCGCCACTGAGCATCATAATCGGACAGGACCATCTGCCATGGTTTGCGCCGCCCTGTCCAATGAATGATTGTCCCTTTTTGCTGGGGGTCATCTTCACCACCGCCAAATTCATTGTAAATAGACGGCAAAAAAGCATTTGTCCCATCAAAGACAATGTTGAGGATATCCTGGCTTTGACCCAAAAAACGTTCTTTTGGTTCCTTCTGTAGGGAAAAGGCCTTTTCCGTAATGTTTTGTTTCTGCCACTCTGGGATATTCACCATCATGACTCCGTCATTAAAGTAACGGCCATTATTAAGATGAAGATAGTCACCACGGCGCTTGGCATCGGGCATCCGTTCTGAAACAGCCCCCATAGCTTTTCCCGTAAGGTCCCAATGATAGAGCTCGTCAAGGGGCCGGATGACCATAGTATCGGCATCAAGATAGAGAAAATGGTCCGTTTCTGCAGCAAGGATGAGGGGCATCACAATCCTTCCATAAGTAATCCGGGAAAAACGCTCCACTTTGACATGAAAATCAGCAAAGGGCTCCATATGAAGGGTATAGAGCTTGATGACGCAGCCATAGCGGTCAGCCAGCTGCTCCATCTTTTGGGCATTTTCCTTGCTGTACCCATCAGTAAAGATGTGAAACATCACCGCACGATGGGCATTATTTTCAAGGACACTGACAAGGCTTGCGCCCATGATCTGAAAATAGCCGTCATTGACGTTATAGGCAACGTGCAAGGGCGCTTTGTCCGTCTTTTCCGCGTTTTTTGAAAAGGTCTCCACCCCTTTTAGGAAACGGGCGGGGACAAAGTAACCGTCTTCAAACGTTTTCATAGGGATTCAAGCATCTCCTTCACAGTCTCTTGGACCATAGATAAGGTCACACTTTCTTCGCAAAGGTTCTTTGGACATTTCTTGGGTCCGATGCAAACATGCTTTCCCGAACAGGGAACATGACCGCTGACAGCCCAAGTTCGTTCCCCACATCCCTGATAGATCTCAGGGGAGTTAAAGGTAAAAATTGTCAGGACGGGACACCCGCCGCGGCGGCAATATGGGTTGTGCCCGTATCGAGGGTAATGGCGCAGTCGGCCCGTCTCATAAGCGCCACCAAAGCGGGAAAGGTCGTTTTTCCCAGGGTATCGATGATGCTTTCGGGATGCTTCATCCGGTTTTTGATGGCGTCCATCTTAGGACGATGCGCTTCAATGCCCGTTATGATGACGGACGCATCATAGCTCGTGATGAGCCAGTCAGCAAGGGCGGCGAATTTTTCAGCCCGCCAGTCCTTTGCCTTTGCGGTCGTCTCCACGCAAAAAAGCACCTTTGGTCCCTTGGCAGAACATCCAGCAAGCAGGGCATCAGCGGCGGCAAGATCCTTTGAGGCTGATGGGACAAGGGCAGGAGGAATGAATTCCTGTGATTCATCACCAAAATAATCCCGCATGAGACGCTGATAGCTTTCTCCCATGCGGTGATTTTTATAATCCCAAGACGCTCGATAAGAAAGGTCCTGGGTATAAAACCACTTTTCCCAACCCAGTTCCCAGCCTAAGGCACGCTCCATACTGAGCCGAAGGGGAATGCGAGCAATCCATTTCATGAGGGTAACCCGCTCCCTAGGATCGAGGGAAATCCCCAAATCATAGCCCTCTTGGGACAACTTTTTCCCCATTCGGATTACATCCAAGGCCCCTCCGCCGCTTTGATAGGTATAAGGAATAACACGATCGACACCACAGATCAAAGAGGCAGGCAGAGCGACGGAATCTTTCACCAAGTAGTGGATTTCACTATGAGGATACTGTTCCTTGAGAACGGGAATCACAGACGCTGCTGTAATGACATCACCCAGATGCATGATACCGTCAAGAAAAATCTTTTTTATTCTATTACGTGGCTTAGTGTCTATATTCATCATAATATAACTCTTGTAAGTGCCGTACTACACGCTTCAATTGGAGTATAATTTTTTGCGATGGACTATTTTGATTGTATAAGGCCTTTACATTTCCATCTTTAATTTTTTTTGGAAATTGACAACTATCGTCATAACGTTTTTCCATTTGATCAATTATAGAATTAGAAGACATAGTAGGATTGAGTTCAACGTTATTGAAATCTGTACTATATAATTTTATGTATCCCAGTTGTTGATAAATGGCCCAAGCATCATATTCTATTCTTACAGGAATTAATGCCTTCACCAGATTCTCAGCAGCCTTTCGATTGATAATATACCCGCATGCCATTGTACCTGCTAGCATATGAAGAACATGATGATTACCACCTAATGGGTACACAACTTTTCCTTTGCCATTATTTCTTCTTAGGAGCAAGACGCTAGGTTCTATCTGAGAATTCATAAACGATTCAATTCTCGGATAAGCATCTAAAAATTCATTAGATAGATGAATATCATCTTCAAAAATAGTCCAATAAGGTGCATTCGTTGATAAAAAATCTTTGCACACCTTTAAATGGGATAAAACGCACCCAACTTCTCCAATAGTAAGAAGACCGTTATCCCCGCGGCATTCCTTTAACTGGGTTTCATTGAGTTCATTTCCCATAATGGCTTCAAAAAAGTTTGGTTCAATTCCAAGGTCATGAAAATTGCGGGAAACACTCTCGCTTCTTTCTGCCGCTTTTGCTGCATTGATAATGGAATGATTAAAAATCATAACGTCTTCTCCTCCTTATTGCCTAAGGAAGTTTCCAATCGTAAGCAGCATCCTGTCATGAAAAGAAGGGTCTTTACAGCAGCAGACATACCCAGCGTGTAATCAAACATCCCCACTGTGCAAAATCCTATCCAAGCACAAAATCCTGCAAACGCATAGGGATTTTCCACATGACGAAAAAGATAAAAGGAGGAAAGGATCCAGGAAGCAAGTCCCATAAGGCCGACAAGACCGCTGTCCACGGCCGTTTGGACATAAATGTTATGAAAATGATGCAAGCCCTGCGTATCAGCCTTGGTGCGGTAATGGGCCAGATAGGCCTTCCCCCCTTGGAGGATGCCAAAACCAAAGACCGGTTTATCCTGAATCATGACAGCCGCTTTCTTCCATGCTTCGATTCGGTCTCCATTGGACCGATCGGTCGTTACATTCGAAATAGAAAAAAACCGTTGGGAAAGGGCGGGACTTGCGGCAATCACGGCAAAAGAGCAGCTTAATGCCAAAAGGACCGCGACAATCCTTGAATTTCGTTCCCGCAAACTCTCTGCGGTCACAAGAATCACAGATACGAAAATGCCCACCCAAGAGCTTCTTGTGCCGCTGCCAATGGCGCCTAGGACAATGAGAACGGCTGCCACTAGAAGCCCATTCCTGTGGGAAATCTTTTCCGCCTTTTGCAGCCAAAGGATAATGCTTGCAGGAAAAACGGTAGCAACAATACTAGCATGACGCAGCCACCCATCCCCCAAGCCATGGGCACGGTCAGCTCCCGTAATGAGCCGTTCACCAAAAGTACAGAGTCCATCAAAGGCAATAAAAGCAATGAAACAGAGAAGCGCCTTTTTGATGGCTTTTTCATCGACATCGAGAAAGAGCAGCATAGGAAGGACAACAATGCGGCCCACTATGGAATTGAGATATTTCCCAAAGGAAAAACTCACATCAGGGCTCAAAAGGGCCGACGGCAACAGGGTCAGGGCAAAAAAGGCATAGGCCCAAAAATAGTGCTTTACGTGCGGCGCCAAATGAAAGGTTTCCCCGCGGCGCCTGCGCTCGATAACATCAACGAGAAACAGTACAATGGCAAGACCATAGAAAATATTCCCCACCGCAATGGACATGCGCTGCGTGCACATGGCAAGGGTCAGCGCTGTAAGCGAGTACCCACTTAACTTCTTTTTCATCATCATACTCCTCTTGATTCAAATTCCTTTCGTTGGGAGCGATTTTCGCGTTAGGTTGTCGCCTTATTTTTTCCCCAGAAGCCGTGTCCAGATTTTTCCCAAACGAATCCGCATTTCCTGACGCCACAGGGATTTCCCCGTCATATCCCCGGGCTGTGGCATGGGTGCGTCGCAAAAAGCCGTCTTTTTGAGGACGTCGTAATAGGCACGGTTAAAATGCTCCGATATCTGAAATTCCCACGGTTTATAGCGCCCTGCCCAGTGGATGACGGCCGGGTTTTGCAGGGCCTCGATTGCTTCAAGCCGCAAAGCCCCTTTTTTGAGGACCTTTAGGGGCATGCCAAAAACAGGAGGAATGACATTCCAGCGAAGGGGCAAAATAGACCAATTCCCCATAAAGACTTTATTGAGCCCATCTTGGTCGTGATGGCGGTAGGCATGGCTCGTGACGCATTGCAGGACCTTCTCCCCATAGCCTTCTTTCCGAAAGGCAGCAAGATCCATGATCATAACGCCCGAATTAAAATAAGGAGCGCCCAAGGGCAGGCCTAAAGATTCCGCTTTTTGGCGGCGCATCCTTGATGAAGCCATGATACCAAAATCCTTGACGGCACCAATAGGATGACCGTCAAGAGGAAAGTCCCACAGCTTTGCCACATCATCCTTTACCACAAGATCCGTATCAAAATAAAGGGCCTTTGCAACCGCTAAGGGCAAAAGTTTTGCAATAAGAAGGCGAAGGTAAGCCGCCTTATGGATATGACCGCTTGTGTAGGCATCTACGGCAATGCCCTTTGTATCAATAAAAGTCACAAGACCTTTGAGGTCCTTGATGGTGCGCTCCACCATCTCTTTTTTTACACCGGTGATTCCATCATCAAAGAGATAAAAATGAAGGGGCCTGGAATCTGTATGGCAAAGCAGCATAGAAGCTGCTGCAACGGCTGCGTGCTGGGCATAGCGATCATCACAAGCAAGGACAATGGCAATTTCGTCCATAATCTACTCTCCTGTCGTCTGACACTTCACATACTCCTTATCATACAATGGAAATGGCAGGAGCACAAGGGAGGCGGCAGGAATTCCTGCCGCCTCCCTTGTGCATTCGACGGTTATCTTCCTAAAATAGACTTATACCGCCGTTTATTCGATTGACCTAATCGCATTGCCATTTTTGATTCTCCAAATGGCAATGGTCCGGGCCGCTTCGATTTCTGCCTTGAATTCCTTATCTTTGAGGTCCTTTTCTTCGCCGATTTGTCCATTCTCAATATAAAGGCGATGGTTGAAGGCTCGCCGGGAATCAAAAAGGGAGGGAAGCAGGGATTCATAGGTCTCTCCTTGGGGCAGGATGAGTTCTGCCAAGGTCGGCGCAATCTGGAGATGGCTGCCGGCGGCGTCTTTGGCAAAGAGGTCCGTAGGAATGCCAGCGCCATAGAAGAAGCAGGGAATGCCGCTTTTTTCCCATAAGGAAACATCGTTGCTGAAATTGAAGCGCTCCGCGTGATCGCCTGTAACGACAAAAAGGGTGGATGGGTCATAGGCTTCGGCGGCTTTGATGAATTTTCCCATCACGTCGTCGGCATACCAGATATGGCCCAGCTGGTCCAAAGTCTTCTTGTCCTTGGGAATGGCAGGTCCCCGCTTTTTAGCTACACGGTCCCGGGAAAATCCCTTGCTGTCCACATCAAAAGCAAAGGGCGGATGGTTGCTCGTTGTAAGGATGAAGTAAAAGGTATCTTCCTCATCTTTTTGCATGGCCTTCAGCACTTCCTCAAAGAAGGGGCCGTCGGCAATCCCCCAGGAAGAGCTTTCTCCAAGGCCGGAGAATTCGTCGGCACAGTGGAATTCATCAAAGCCTTCGCGGCGCGTAAATTTTTCAATATCCTGCCAGCTGCGCAGGCCGCCATACCAGAACTGGGTCCGGTAGCCCATCTTCTTCATGACGGCGCCGATGCCGAGGCCGTCGACGGGATCCCCGTTCTTTCCCATGATATAGTTGACGTAAAGGCCAACATCGGGAAGGCCTGTAACGAATCCATTGAGGCTCGTCATGGTCCCCGTACTGTTTGCGAGGAACTGGTACGTATGGGCCCCGTGCGCTTCAAGGAATTTCCCCGTTGAGGCAAGGTTCATATCCTCATAGGAAGGCAAAAGGGGCCAGAGGGCATAGTTTTCCCCTAAGATGACCACGACATGGCGGGGCCGCTTGACGCGGGCTGCCGTCTTTTTGGTGCGCGTAAAGGCTTCATCGATGGTCGCCGCGTTCCCATTGCCGCCAAGAAGCCAAATGGCCGCCCGCACTTCCTCCACCGTAAGGGGGCGCAGAACTTTTTCCGTCGCCCGTTTATGGGTGGCATAGGCGCGGTACAGGGCCTGTCCATCATCGAGGATGGCTTCATTGAGGAGTTTCGATTTGGTGCGGGCTGCGCTTTCCCAGTGGATTCCATCATCGGAATGAAAGCCGCCGCCAAAGCGGCAGAAGATGGCAAAAATAGGGATGAAAAGCAGCGCACCAGCAAAAAGGGCCTTGACGCGGCGCTGAGGCGCAATGCCCTTTCGTTCCTGCAGCCGATGCCAAAGATGGATGACAAGGGCCGATAGAAGGAGGACACCCACAAGGCGCGGGAAAAGCTGATATTCTTTTACGGCTGTATCCCAAATGGCATGCATATCATCTTTCATGCCGTTAAAGAGCATGATGTTGTATGTTTCCTGGAAAATGGCATAGTAGGGAATGCGCGCCACAAAAAGAAAGGTCATGACAAAGAGGGAAAGGCCTGTAAGGAGGGTCCTCACGGCTTTTTCCGGATAGCGGGAAGAGAAGCTTCCCGGTACGGTTGCCAAAAGAAAAGGAAGCCCCACAAGAAGGACCGTCGTCTTAAGACTGATGCGAAAGCCAAGATAAAGGGCATAGAGGATTTCTGAAGCGGAAACCGCATTCAGCTGGCTGCGGAAAAGAACGAGAAAAGCCACTCGGAAAAGCATGAGGAGCCCTTCCAAATAGAGAAAATATCGCAGATCTTTTTGCAAAAGGGTAAGAAAACGGTGCATATCGTTCCTTTCAAAAATAAAGAAAAAATCCCGCAGTCACAAACTGCGGGATGAGCGTTTCATTGGAGCGGAAAACGAGATTCGAACTCGCGACCCCCACCTTGGCAAGGTGATGCTCTACCACTGAGCTACTTCCGCAACGAAGAGAATTATACCAGATGGCAGCGGTTCCGTCAAGGATGTTTTTACTGCGGCACGGCTTTAGTAGCACTTACTCCATCCACAGTTCTTACAGGTATTGCAGCCTCCTTCAAAGACAAGGGGTTCCCCGCATTGAGGGCAAAAAATATCTTCCGCCCGTACTTTTTTGGTGACGGCTTTTTTCACTTCTTTGGTGGGAATCTGAGGGGCAGTTTTGCCTGTCAGTTCCTGCTGTACTTCGTTATACATATCAAGGAGCGCATTACCAACCGCCAAGGGACAGCATGACCCACGGCTTGTATCCCCTCTTGTGATCCGCCGCACGGCATAACTGGGGCAGTTGCCCGTGGAATTGAGCTGATCAATGATGGTATAGATATCAATACCAGCACGGGCCGCAATGGAAATCATCCGGGACAAACCAATCATGAAATTGTTGCAGCCGCCGGTGGATCCTTTGCTCAAGTAGGTTTCCAGAAGGGCTCCTGTTTCTGGATCAAAAAAGGCCATGCAGTGCAAACTGCCGCAGCCAGTGATCAGTTTTCGTTTCTTGCCGATGACATGGTCATCAATGGCAACGATTTCTCCGCGGGCAAGGCCTTCCCCTGCAATGGGGGCCTCTTTTTTATGATCTTCCACATGCGTCGTGAGGATACCGGCACGCTTGCAGCCATCACGGAAAATGGTGACACCCTTGCAGCCGCTTTCATAGGCAAGCAGGTAAAGATGTTCCGTATCTTCAACAGTAAAGCTGTTGGGGACATTGACAGTTGAACTGATTGAAGCGTCAATATGCTGCTGGAAAGCGGCCTGCATGGCGATACGATCCTCATAGGGAAGGGTCATAGCCGTGACGAAATAAGAAGGCAGCTGGGAGTCATCCTTGAGATCATGCTGCTTCATATAGCGTTCCACAATGGGCGTATAGACCTTGTAATAGACATCGGCCGCATGAAGGGATTCTGTTTTACGCTCATAATAGTTTGCATAAATCGGCTCAATGCCGCCGGAAATACCCAGCATCGTTGAAAGGGTTCCCGTCGGCGCAATGGTCAGAAGCTGGGAATTGCGAAGGCCATATGATTTCACAAGCTGTACGGTTTCTTCCGTCGTATTGGCTTTGAAATAAGGGGTTTCCATCACTTCTTCTGCGCAAAACTGCTCATAAGAGCCGCGCTCTTTGGCAAGAAGGGCAGAAGAAGCAATGGCCGTATCTGCCATAGTAAAGCCCAAGGTATGACAAAAATCAACCGCTTCCTTACTGCCGTAGGTCAGGCCCATTTTAAGGAGCATATCACCAAGGCCCATAATGCCAAGGCCAATCTGGCGCCATTTGGCAACACTTTCCCGCTGTTCTTCCAAGGGATGGAGCGGGAGCCCCTCTTCAAGTACATCATTCAAGGCTCGGACAGCCACATGGATTGCTTGCTTGAATCCTTCCTGATCAAAAGAAGCCTCTTCCGTGAATGGGTCCTTGACAAATTCCGCAAGGTTCATGCTGCCAAGAAGACAGGAACCGCCTGCTGGAAGGGGTTCTTCCGCACAGGGATTGACACCGGCAAACTGGAAGGATTTAGTGTTGGACAATAGGTTCCAGCTTGTAATCCGGTCCCAGAAGAGCGCACCCGGTTCCGCGTAATCCCAGTTCGTCTCCGCAAGAAGATGGAAGACCTCCGCCGCATCTACCAAGGACTCGATGGTCTCGCCCGTTTCTTTGCGCGTATAATGAAGGCGGAACTTGCGGTTTTCTTTCACGGCCTCCATGAAGTCGCCACTGATCCGAACGGAAATATTGGCTTTTGTCACTTTATCCAGGTCTGTCTTCAATTTAATGAAGTCAACAACATCAGGATGGGAACAATCAATGGAAATCATGAGGGCTCCACGGCGCCCATTTTGCCCAATCAGCTCTGTTACAAGGGAATAAAGGGTCATGAAGGAAATGGAACCGCTCGTCTGCTTGGCCGCGTTGTTGATATGGGCTCCTTTAGGGCTCAATTTTGATATATCAATGCCACAGCCCCCACCGTAACTATAGGTCCGAGCCAGTTTCCCTGCCCTGTCAAAGATGCTCTCAATGCTGTCTTCCGGCGGTTCTACCACATAACAATTGGAAAGGGTAATCTTCTTTCCCTTGTTTTCAAGGCCTCGGTTAGCCAGGATGCGTCCTCCAAAGAGGAATTTTTGTTCCTTGATCAATTCCCGGACTTGCTCATCACCGCCGCTTACCCTGTCCAGCCAGGCATCAAAAGTTTCACTGTCATCGCGGTACTTGTTTTGCCAAATATCAAGACCCAGCTGATTATCTGCGCCAAGCCATTCCTGAACTTCCATAATCGTCTCCCCTTTTCAATATCTTGTTGTTCGGTTTTCAATTACTCACTATATATAGTGTTTTTTTATTTATACGGTATTTATCGTAGCAGGAAGTCCAGCTCCCGTCAAGAAAGCATTTTCCAAAACCTTGTCAAGATGGATTGGACCATTTTTTCTCATTTTGGTTAGCCGGTAAATACCTCCGTTCTTCCTTTCTTGTAAGATGATCAATGAAAGAAATCGCCTGCAGCACAAGAATAAAGCCCTGCAGGCATATAGTTTTTGGGAAAGGGAAAACCGTGCCATGAAGCATCATCCTTCACAGCACGGTTTCATTCAAATAAGAATCAGAACTCACCCAGCACGATTTCGCACAGATTTTGGGCGTGATCGGAAACACGTTTCATATTAAGCAAGAGTTCCAGCATGACAAACCCCGTTTCCGGCGTACAAACGCCACGATTAAGTCGGTCCACATGGGAGCGGCGCATGGCTTTTTCCTTTTTCCGGACTTCATGGGAACGGGCAAGTGCCGTCTTGGCAAGATTTACATCATTATCTTCCAGGGCCTGAAGGGCATCCGCCGTGGTCCGTATGACCATGTCCCCGATTTCCTTCATCTCTTCCGCAGCTTCCGGAGAAAATGAAATTCCGTCTTCATTCATGGACTTGACTCGCTTGGCAATGGTTTCGGCATGATCTCCAATACGCTCCAAATCCATGCAGCAGTGAAGCAGACCTGTATGGATATTGGTCAGTTCCACGCTGAGGTTCTTTTCCGACATCTTTGTCAAATAGACCGTAATGGCTTCTTCCAAGTTGTCAATGACCGGTTCATGTTCCTTAATATACTTGACCTTTTTGGAATCATACTGATTGATACAGCTGAAAGCCCGTTTGGTATTGCCCAAGGCAAGGCTTCCCATACGGCTCACTTCTTTTCTTGCAAGGCTTAAAGCAATGGCCGGTGTATCGAGCATGCTTTCATTGAGGAACTTGGGCTGGTAGGAGATCTCGCCATTTTTATTGGGCATGATCTTTTCAATGAGTTTCGTGAACTGTCCCGCAAAAGGCAGGAAAAGAATGGTATTTACAACGTTAAATACTGTATGGGCGTTTGCAATCTGTCGGGAGATATTTCCCGCTGGAGAAATCTTCAAGACCAAAGCCAAAAACTGGCTCAATAAAGCAATGGCGATGATACTCCCGATTAAATTGAAGAGCACATGGGAAAGGGCCACACGTTTTGCATTGATGTTGGCCTGCAGGGTTGCCAAAACGGCGGTAATACACGTCCCGATGTTATCCCCCAGCAAGACAGGGACAGCCCCTTCCAGCGGGATAAGACCTTGACCGGCCATGGCCATCAGGATACCGACCGTTGCTGAAGAGGACTGGATGACAACTGTCATACATAGACCAACCAAAAGGCCCAGGATGGGGTGTGTGGAGAAGCGGCCGATAAATTCCACAACGGCCGTATTATGACGCAGGGGAGCCACGGAATTGCTCATCATCGCCATCCCTAACATGAGGATACCAAACCCCATGAGTACTTGGCCAATATCTTTCATTTGTCGTTTCTTTGCCACTGTACGGATCAAAAAGCCGATGGCAAGGAGCAAAGTGATATAATCTGTCAGCTTGAACGCAATGAGCTGAGCCGTAATGGTTGTCCCAATATTGGCCCCCATGACAATCCCAAAGGCTTGCTGCAGGTTCATGAGACCTGCGTTGACAAGCCCCACGGTCATGACCGTTGTTGCGCTCGAAGACTGTAAAATGCTTGTGACGCCGGCACCTAAGGCAACACCATAAATCGTGCGCTTCGTCAGTGCCCCTAAAATCCGCTGGAGCTTACTGCCGGCAGCAGCCTGCAGGCCGTCGCCCATGAGCTGCATACCGTAAAGAAAGAGCGAAATCCCACCAAGGAACAAGAAAAATTGAAGCAAGGTAATCTCCCCCGTTAACATAGATCATACTGGATGCGGTCTACCATTTCATTACAAATTATTTACTTGTCTATTACATGATTTTACCACAACTTTTTCCATCAAGCTATGGGAACTGACCTGATTCCTCCTATTTTTACGCGGATTTTACACGTCCTAATGGCAGCAAAAAAAAAGTACGTTTCATCAAATAGTCATATATTTTTCATGAAATAAAATTATCGTTCGAAATATATCGAACATTATTTGCTATCTCTAAATTATCATTTTTAAGCTTAAATTTGGTTCCAAAAATCTTTTTTATTTTTTTCTCTGTTTAAGTCTATTATTAAAAGACTTTTGTGTTTATATAAAAGATTTTACTTTGGATTGTATTTCTTTTGTATTTCTGTCATATCCTTGCTTTTTTCTATGATTACAAAAAGGATGAGCTCGTTATCAGAAATCAGATCAATGCCTTGATTTTTCCCATTAAAACTAGGAAAAAATAGATTCTTACTACCAATATTAATTCTTAATTAAAGTTTTTTTTGCTTAAAAGGCTTCTTTTTATCCACCTAACGTCCCATTTTTATGACGGGAATCCCTGATTCAGTTTCTGTTTTGCACATTGTATGCAAACTCCACTATACAAAAAACAGTCTCATATGTTACATAACAACTATGCTGTCTTATTCTTGACTTTTTGTAACATAAAGGTTACACTATTCATAACGAACAAGGCACGGAAAGACTTTTTCTATTGTTCGGTGTTTTCGTTGGTCTGTTTTTTTATTACACTGTATGGATGGAGGAGAGAACGATGAAAGCAAAAAAAATGGTAGCGGCATTCCTCGCAATGGCAGCAGCAACCGCTCTGATTGCTGGCTGCGGCGGCGGTGACAAAAAGGAAAGCAGCGGCGGTGAAAAGAAATTCATCAACATCGCAACAGGCGGTACGTCTGGGACCTATTATCCTTTGGGCGGGGCCTTGGCTGATATCCTTAACAAAAATGTCAAAGGCGCCAATGCTTCGGCTCAATCCACAGGCGCTTCCGTCGCAAACGTCAATCTCTTAAAAGAAGGCAAGGTTGATATCGGCTTTATCCAAAACGATATTTCCTACTATGCCGTAAATGGCGTTGAAATGTTCAAGGATAAAGCAGTAAAGAATCTTAAAGGCCTTGCCACCCTTTATCCGGAAACAATCCAGATTGTAACGACAAAAAAGACGGGCATCAAGACATTTGCTGATATCAAGGGCAAACGCGTCGCTGTTGGGGCTGCTGGCTCCGGGACGGAAGCCAACGCCCGTCAGATCCTCGAAGCAGCCGGAATCACCTACGATGACATCAAGGTCCAGTACCTTTCCTTTGGGGAAGCCGCTTCTGCCTTGAAGGACGGCAATGTGGATGTTGCTTTTGTAACAGCCGGATTCCCTACGGCAGCAATCCAGGACCTTGCTACCCAGCATGAAGTCGTGCTCCTGCCCGTTGATTCTGCCATGGCTGATGCCTTGATCAAAAAATATCCGTACTACACCAAGATCAAGATTCCTGCCAAGACTTACAATAATGTAGACACTGACGTAGAAGCTGTTGCGGTCAAGTGCATGCTCGTTGTTACAGATAAGATGAGCGATGAACTGGGCTACGATATTGTGAAAGCTCTTTATTCCAATCTTGACCGGATGAAAGCAGCTCACAACGTTGCAAAACTCATCACCAAGGAAACGGCCAAGGAAGGCATGTCCATTCCTCTGAACAAAGGTGCTGAAAAGTTCTTTAATGAAAAATAAGTAAAAAGCGGCGATCTCATATGGCAAATTGCACAGACCGGACACCACCCTCCAGTGGGGTTCGGTCTTTTTTTAAAAAACCCCTGTTTTTCATTATTTTGATTCTCCTTCTTGCAGGAGTCTCCTTCTCATGGTACGCAACAAGGCTCATCCTCGTCCTGAAACCTTCTGACGGTGCAGCGCCTGTAGTCTTTTCCGTCAACGAAGGAGACGAATGGGTTTACCATTATAAGCATTCGGTCCAACAGACCCCCTGCTATGAATACTTCCGGATCAATGGGCCCCATAACATGACCATGACCCACACCATCTATGAATCTTATGGAGTTGGCCTTCCCTATAGTCTCACGGACGGCGCCTTCAAACCATTAAAAAAAGAGGGTAAATTTGAGATGATCATGAACCGGCCCTATGAAAAGATTGCCTTTCGGGCGGCCAGCGAGGCCCGCCCCAGCGTCACCTATGGAAACAGGACCATTGATCTTGTGAATCAATTTGGTCAAGGCACACGCGTTGATGTGCTCAGCATGAAACGATATACTTTCTGGTTCATGGAATCATGAACTGGAGAAAGGAAGTGGCTCTCACTATGACAGAAGAAAAGAAACAGACAGCGCCCCAAGAAATGTCTGCGGAAGAAGTCATGAAAAAATATGATAAGGAATCAGACAAGAGAAACCCCGTAGGTGCCTGGCACTATATCATTTCCGGCATTTGCATCCTCTTTGCCTGTTTCCAGCTGTATACTGCAATCTTTGGGGTGCTTGACGCCCATCTGCAGCGCACCATCCATTTGATGTTTGGCTTGACGCTGATTTTTCTCCTTTACCCAGGACGCAAATCCTGGTCCCGTTCTTCCATGAATCCCATTGATGTCATTTGTGCCCTTCTAGGGATTGGCACCACAGGCTATCTGCTCCTGAACTACCAGGAACTGGTCCTGCGTGCGGGTCTCAATACCCAGACAGATATCATCGTGGGCATCATTGGTGTCCTCATGGTCTTTGAAGCAACACGCCGCACAGTCGGCTGGCCGATGCTGACCGTTGCGCTCATCTTTGTAGCCTATGCCTTCCTCGGCCCTTATATGCCGGGGATTCTCGCCCACCGCGGCGTTGGCTTTGACGAACTTGTCAGTCACCTCTTCTTTACGACAGAAGGCATCTTCGGTGTACCCATGGGGGTATCGTCCACTTTTATCTACCTCTTCATCCTCTTTGGTGCTTATCTTGATGCCACGGGCCTTGGCAAGTTCTTCATAGATATGGCCAATGCCCTTGCAGGCTGGGCCATTGGCGGCCCGGCTAAAGTTGCCGTTCTGTCAAGCGGTCTGATGGGGACAGTTTCCGGTTCGTCTGTAGCAAACGTTGCTGGTACCGGATCTTTTACGATTCCCATGATGAAAAAACTGGGCTATCGTCCTTCCTTTGCCGGAGCAGTTGAAGCGGCGGCCTCCACAGGCGGTCAGCTTATGCCGCCGGTCATGGGTGCTGCGGCCTTCTTGATGGCAGAATTTGTTGGTGTCCCTTACATCGAAGTTGTTAAAGCGGCCGTCATTCCGGCCCTTCTCTACTACACAGGGATTTGGCTGAGCGTCCATTATGAAGCCAAGAAATACGGCCTTAAAGGAACGCCTCGCGACCAGCTTCCAAAATTTGGCCCCTTACTCCGGGAAAAAGGTCATCTGGCGGTTCCCCTGATTGTCATCGTTTACCTGCTTGTATCAGGCTATACTCCGATGCGTGCTGCCCTTTATGCCATTGGCCTGACGATTGTCTGTGCCTGCATGAGAAAGAATACGCGCATTACCTTTGCACAGTTTATAAATGGCCTGGTTGAAGGGTCCCAATCCGTACTGGGTGTCCTCATTGCCTGCGCTTCGGCAGGCATCATCATCGGCGTCGTCACAAAGACCGGCGTCGGCCTAAAACTTGCTACGGCTCTGCTTGACCTTGCTCAAGGCAAGATGATTCCGGCCATGTTCTTTACGATGATTACCTCCCTGATCCTCGGCATGGGCGTTCCGACGACGGCAAACTACGTCATCACCTCGACAATTGCAGCCCCAGCCCTCGTTCAGATGAAGGTTCCGGTTCTTGCGGCCCATATGTTTGCCTTCTACTTTGGGATCGTCGCAGACGTTACGCCGCCAGTTGCCTTAGCTGCTTATGCCGGATCCGGGATTGCTGGCTCCAACCCCATGAAAACAGGCGTTACGGCAGCAAAACTGGCCATTGCCGCCTTCGTCGTGCCCTACATTTTCGTATTGGCACCGCAGCTCCTCATGATCAATGCCACGGTACCCATGATCCTGATGGCCATGGTCACAGCTATTATCGGCATGTGGGGCCTGTCACTGGCCATGATTGGATTCTGCCAGCATCCCCTGACCGCACTGCAGCGTATCGCCTTCTTTATTGGCGGCCTGTGCCTCATCATTCCTGGCAGTATGACCGATATCGCCGGCATCGGCATCCTCGTCCTCTGCTATCTCTGGCAGAAAAAGAATCCGGGTGGCCCGCTGCCAAATGTAGGAGACTGATTTGCGTACTGTCGAAAAGGAATGCTATGGATCATAGTTTTCCTCGTTCGCTTCTCTTCTTACGGGAAACACCCCTTACCCATTGCCGCGGGTAAGGGGTGTTTTCTCTTTGGAAAGGTTGGAGGAGTCGGCGCACAAATCGCGCCGATACTCCAAAAAAGCGTGCCACCATTGCTCAATTTCTCATTTTTATGATGCAATGGTAGCATGACGATTCGTAGTTTGTTTCGTTTCTGATTGGGGGATACCTTACGCCTGGGCGCTTTCCCTCCTAACCTCGTGTCGTCACCTCCAGCGCCCAGCTTATCAGGCAAGAAGCTTTTATCAGCCTATGGACCTAGACGCAGCCATCTGCGTTGTCGCCCACGACCTCAATCGCCTCGACATACACAAACCGTATGCCGTCGTCGATGAGGCCGGGTGCTCCTAGCATCTGACTACGTCTAGGCCATATTTGAAAAAAGCAAATGGGACAAAAAAATTGTGAGGGAAAAGACCGTAAGGCCGGCGCCAAACTGTCTCCCTTCGGTCGTGGGCGCCGAATTAATTTCGCCCTCAAACAGGTTTCTCGGACTTCCGCTATCGCTCCAAAAGCGTCCTTCGAAACTTCGGGCGAATGGTCCTCACTACCGTTCGTAAGGAAACGTCGCTGCGCTCCTCATCCACCACCGAAAGGGCATGCTATCATGCGATTTACAATCCTACTAAGAAAAAATGTTTGCAACACCTTCTTACACGAAAACGGTTCCTTTACTTCTGCAGCCGCAATGGATTTATACTTGTGCGGCTGTAAGGGTTAATCCGACTCGCGCTCCGCCTTTGTCGCGCTCCCTGGATAAGCGCCCTGTCACGATCTCTCGCTTTGCTCTTTCCAAGGCGCAAAGGGAGCTCGCGAATCGATCGGCGATGCGCTTACCACCCTGGTGGGGCGGATCGATTTTGGAGAAATCGAGTTCTAAGGGAAAAGACCGGAAGGCAAAAGACCAGAAGCCAAAAGATTGGAAGGCTAAAGCCCTATGGAAATAGACCACCGGACGGTGTCACAGAAGCCGATAGAAGCGCATTTCTGCACCAGACATACCATCATCATAGAGAAACAGCAAAAGGGAATCCCCATCCAAACAAGGTTTGGATGGGGATTCCCTTTTTTTCTAAAAAAAAGACCGCCGCAAATGCGACGGTCTTTTGAAGACTCAATTATTCAGCGTCCAGCTTTTCATAGCCAGCGCGGCGTTCTTGAGCATCTTTCTTCGTCTTAGCGAAGAGTTCTTCAGCCTGATCCGGGAAGGCTTTAGCCAGGGATGCATAACGAACTTCGCCCTTCAGGAAGTTTTCGAATTCATCGAAGTTCGGAGCCTTGCTGTCGAGGAAGAAGGACTTCTGTCCCTGTTCCTTCAGTTCAGGATTATAACGGTAGTTGCACCAGTAACCGCAATCAACGGCTGCCTTTGCTTCGAGCTGGGAGTGACCCATGCCACGTTTGATACCGTGGTTGATGCACGGAGCGTAAGCAATGATGAGGGAAGGACCATGGTAAGCTTCAGCTTCCTTGATTGCCTTCAGGGCCTGGTTCTTATCAGCACCCATGTTGATTTGAGCAACATAGACATAACCGTAGCTCATAGCCATCATGCCGAGATCCTTTTTCTTGGTTCTCTTACCGCTGGCAGCGAACTTAGCAACAGCAGCTTCCGGCGTGGACTTGGAGGACTGGCCGCCCGTGTTGGAGTAAACTTCGGTATCGAAGACAAGAACGTTGACATCATCGCCGGAAGCGAGGACGTGATCCAATCCGCCGTAACCGATATCGTAAGCCCAGCCGTCACCACCAAAGATCCACTGGGAACGTTTAACGAAGAACTGTTTGTCGTTGTAGATGGCTTCGAGTTTGTCGTTACCGCTCTTTTCAGCTTGGAGCAGAGCTTCGAGCTTTTCAGCGCGTTCACGGCTGCCTTCGCCAACTTCAGCGTTAGCAATCCAGTCTTCCATAGCAGCTTTCAGGTCAGCGCTGACGGAATCCTTAACGGCTTCCATTTCCTGAGCCAGGCGTTCACGAACGGCTTTGACACCGAGATACATACCCAGACCATATTCAGCATTGTCTTCGAACAGGGAGTTAGCCCAGGCAGGACCATGACCCTTATGGTTCTTGGTGTACGGCATGGAAGGAGCGGAAGCACCCCAAATGGAGGAGCAGCCCGTAGCGTTAGCAATCATCATGCGGTCACCATAGAGCTGGGTTACCAGTTTAGCATACGGAGTTTCGCCGCAGCCTGCGCAGGCACCGGAGAACTCAAGCAGCGGCTGTTCGAACTGGCTGCCCTTAACGGTGTATTTATTCATCGGGTTGGTCTTTGCAGAGACCTTCTTGATGCCATATTCCCAAGCATCTTTCAGATGTTCCTGGGTAGCAAACGGCATCATGACAAGGGCTTTTTCCTTAGCCGGGCAAGCGTCTACGCAGTTGCCGCAGCCTTGGCAGTCCATGGGGGAAACCATCATGCGGAAGTGCAGGTCCTTAGCGCCAACAGCCGGTTTAGTCGTAAATTCTGCAGGAGCAGCCTTTACTTCTTCGTCGTTCAGGAGAACAGGACGGATAGCAGCGTGCGGGCAGACATAAGAGCACTGGTTGCACTGAATGCAGTTTTCAATCTTCCATTCAGGAACATTGATTGCAATGCCGCGTTTTTCATAAGCAGCCGTACCAGCAGGGAACGTACCATCAACCTGGCCCATGAGTTTGCTGACAGGCAGGTCATGGCCTTCCTGTTTGTTCATGGGAACCATGACATCGTCAACCCAAGCGTTGCCCGTCTTCGGATAGAGTTCCGTATCAGCCGCATTTGCCCAAGCAGCAGGAACTTCAACCTTATGGATGGCATTGACGCCCTGGTCAACAGCAGCGTTGTTCATGTCAACAACCTTCTGGCCTTTCTTGCCATAGCTGGTGACGATGGATTCCTTCAGGTACTTCACAGCATCTTCAACAGGGATGATACCGGTCAGTTTGAAGAAAGCAGCCTGCATGATCATGTTGATACGACCGCCAAGGCCGATGCTTTCAGCAATCTTAACAGCATCAATGGTGTAGAAGTTGATCTTATGTTCAACAAGATAACGTTTCAGCTGTCCTGGAAGTTCCTTATCCAGTTCTGCATCGGTCCAAGGGCTGTTCAGGAGGAACGTGCCGCCATCTTTCAGGCCAGCCATGACATTGTAGCGATGAACATAAGAAGAGTTATGAACAGCTACATAGTCAGCCGTGTTGATAAGGAACGGCATATGGATCGGAGTATGACCGAAACGCAGGTGGGACACGGTAATACCGCCGGACTTCTTGGAGTCATAAGCGAAGTAGCCCTGTGCGTACATATCGGTCTTATCGCCGATGATTTTGATAGCGCTCTTGTTGGCGCCAACCGTACCATCGCTGCCGAGGCCCCAGAACATGCAGCTCGTGGTGCCTTTCGGGGTGATGTCGAATACTTTTTCCTTCGTGAGGGAGGTGTTCGTTACATCATCAACGATACCAACGGTGAAGTGGTTTTTCGGTTCAGCCTTCTTGAGGTTGTCGAAGACAGCCAGGGCATCGCCAGGATAGAATTCCTTGCTGCCGAGGCCGTAACGGCCGCCAACAATCAGGGGTTTGTCAGCCATGTTGTAGTATACATCACGGACATCGAGGTACAGCGGTTCGCCGTTTGCGCCAGCTTCCTTCGTACGGTCAAGAACAGCAATTCTCTTGACAGTCTTCGGCATAGCAGCCAGGAAGTGTTTAGCAGAGAACGGACGATAGAGGTGAACGTTCAGGACACCGACTTTTTCGCCTTGTTCGCAAAGGATCTTGGCAACTTCTTCAGCAGTCTGAGCACCGCTGCCCATCATAACAACGACATTTTCTGCATCAGCAGCGCCGGTGTAGTTGAAGAGTTTATAATCACGGCCAGTCAGCTTGCTGATTTTTTCCATGTATTCTTCAACGATTTCAGGCAGGGCATCATAGTATTTGTTGACAGCTTCGCGAGTCTGGAAGTAGATATCCGGGTTCTGAGCCGTACCGCGGGTAACAGGGTTATCCGGATTCAGGGCATGTTTGCGGAATTTATCCAGTGCTTCGTAGTCAATCAGTTTAGCAAGGTCATCATAGTCCAAAAGTTCAATCTTCTGGATTTCGTGGGAAGTACGGAACCCATCGAAGAAGTTCAGGAAAGGAACATGACCTTTAATAGCAGCCAGATGGGCAACAGCGGTCAGGTCCATGACTTCCTGTACGCCGGATTCAGCAAGAAGTGCAAAACCGGTCTGGCGGCAAGCCATAACGTCAGCATGGTCGCCGAAGATGTTCAGGGAGCTGGTAGCCAGTGCACGAGCAGCGACGTTGAAAACTGCAGGAAGCAGTTCACCAGCGATCTTATACATGTTCGGAATCATCAGGAGCAGACCCTGGGATGCGGTATAGGTGGTGGTCAGTGCACCAGCGGCAAGGGAGCCGTGTACAGCACCGGAAGCACCAGCTTCGGACTGCATTTCCATGATCTTGACAGGACGACCAAAGATGTTCTTCTTTCCATGGGAAGCCCATTCATCGCTGACTTCAGCCATCGGAGAAGACGGAGTGATCGGGTAGATTGCGGCAACATCACTGAACGCATAGGAAGTATACGCAGCGGCGGTGTTACCATCCATGGTCTTAAATTTTTTTGCCATTGTTCAAAGCCCCTCTTTCTTAGAAAAGTGACTGATCTGGGATGAACGATATCATTCCATTCAGTCTCTCTAATCTCCTGTATTATATAACAAATTTAATATAATCACAAATAAATTTTTCTCCAATTTCCCTACAATTTACTTGATAATGGGAAATGTATAATTATCTGAAAAATAAGACGTATCATCGGATGGGATAATGCTACAGCCCGTTATCAGAAGCATTGAATCAAGTCCGTATTTTTTCTCTCATTTATTTGTTTTCGCCGTCTTGAGCCATAAGAAAACCCCTTTTCGTTTCCGTTGCATCCATGAAACAAAAGGGATGGGCCGTTTGCATTTTGCAAAAGCATCTGTTACAATGACTGCAGATGGACGCTTCTTGCGTCCACGGTAACACTGGGGGTGCGCATTCGCTGAGAGGCCCTTTGGCCGACCCTTTGTACCTGATGCGGTTAATACCGACGTAGGAAAGTGTGCCGGCCGGGCTGGAGATGAAAAAAGACCAACCAAGGGACCGCTTTTCTATGGAAAAAGCGGTCTCTTTCTTATTATCTTCAAGGAGGAAATTTTCATGAAAACTCAAAGACAGTCAGCCCTTGCCGGTATCATTACGGAAGAAATGAAGGAAGTCGCACGCCAAGAAGGGCTATCAGCTGAAACAATCCGAGAGCGTGTGGCCAAGGGAACCATTGCCATCTGTGCCAATATCAACCATAAAAACCTCAAGGTCCGCGGTGTTGGGGAAGGGCTTTCGACAAAGGTCAACGCCAATATTGGGACTTCAACGGCCTACCCCGATCCCGCGCCCGAGCTGAAAAAACTGGATGCGGCCATTGCAGCTGGTGCCGATGCGGTCATGGACCTTTCAACGGGCAACAACATCGACGCCTCCCGCCGTGCCATTATCGAGCATTCGACGGTCATGGTCGGCACCGTTCCCATTTATCAAGCCACGGTTACGGCAATCCGAAACCATGGCAAAGTGACGGATATGACGAAAGAAGACATCTTTGAAGTCATCGAGCAGCAGGCCCATGACGGGGCTGACTTCATGACCATGCACTGCGGTCTCACACGCCGTGCCGTGGATATCCTCATTGCCGAAGGACGCGAAATGGATATTGTAAGCCGCGGCGGCTCCTTCATTGCCGGGTGGATGCTCGCCAACAACAAGGAAAATCCTTTTTACGAGCATTTTGATGAAATCCTTGATATCTGTGCCCGCTACGATGTAACCATCAGCTTAGGCGACGGGCTGCGTCCAGGCTGTCTTGCCGATGCAACGGATCGGGCCCAGATCACAGAACTCATCACCCTTGGGGAGCTGACGGATCGTGCCTGGGAAAAAGGCGTCCAGGTCATGGTAGAAGGTCCGGGGCACGTTCCTTACAATCAGATTGCCGCCAACATGCAGCTGCAGAAACGGCTCTGCCACGGGGCGCCTTTCTATGTGCTGGGGCCCCTTGTGACTGATATTGCACCGGGCTACGACCACATTACTTCTGCAATTGGCGGGACCCTCGCAGCTGTCAGCGGAGCCGATTTTCTCTGCTACGTAACTCCGGCTGAACATTTGGGACTGCCTGATCTCAATGACGTTCGTGAAGGGGTTGTCGCCGCCCGCATAGCCGGTCATGCGGCCGATGTTGCCAAGGGCCTCCCCCAGGCAGTGGCCCAAGATCTTGCCATGGCAAAAGCCCGCAAAAAACTAGACTGGGAAGCTCAAATGGAACTTGCCATCGATCCTCAAAAAGCCCGTGCCATCCGCAATGCCAAGAACAAGAGTACGGATGAATACTGCTCCATGTGCGGAGATTACTGTGCTGTCAAGATCATTGGCGAATACCTTGACGATAAGAAAAAGAAAAAACACTGAAGTCCATTGGGAAAAGGCCAATAAGCACCCTACTCCCTTTCCCCAAGACATCAAAAAGGGCTTGCTGAACACTTCCTGTTCGGCAAGCCTTTTTTCATAGGAAAAGTCAGATCTGGCCAATAGCCTTTAAGATGATTTGGGCAATGATGGCAGAACCCAAATAGGTGCCGGCAAATATGACGCAGCTCAAGATAACGATGCGCCACCCTGTCGACTTAAAGGCATCCATATCCTTACCGATGGAAACACCGGCATAGGCAAGGATGAGCGTACAAAGAGAAACAAACCCGACTTTCTTCATATAAAAGTTGATGACATCACTTCCAGGAAACCCCGGATACGTCAATATACAGCCTAACGTCACAACATAGGCAACAGCAGGAATCTTTCCCGGCATATATTTGCCAAGAAGGATCCCCGCCATGGAAATCCCTACAAGGATCAACAGCCCGGGCAGGCCTTCAATCACACCGCCAGCGCCGGAAAGGGCATTGGAAATCGCCCCTTCGATACTCATGAGAAGCAGGATAGCAAAAGTTTCTGCTAAATTATATCCAATCATTATTCTTCCTCCTTCGTGAGTACGTGACCATATTTTACGATACAGCACTTTTTATAGAGGTATTCCGTAAGCGGCAGGGCGAGCCAAATCGACATATAAAGCCCATCGAGGCCAGAGAGCATATTGCTGGCAGCACCAAAAGCAGCCAGCTGGTCTGCCATCTGGGGATACATGACGGCAAGCGCACCGACAGCGGACGACATCATACTTGCACTGCCAACGCCAGATGCCATGGCAAGCGCGTAAGGATGAAAGATTCCAAGGGCAGCGCAGAAACTGGCCATGAGACCAAAGAAAATCGTTCCGAAAACAGTGCCGCTGATATAAACACCCATAACACCGCGACCTTCTGGGGTATCAAGGCCATAGCGCTCACCGACAAGGGCAATATTCGGTTCACGGGCTATGGAATGGGCCGCACCGATGGTTTCCCGCTTGAGTCCAAAGAACACGGCAAGCGGTACCCCGACAAGGACGGTGCCCAAGTTTCCAAATTCCTGTAAAATCAAGGCCGGACTGGCGCTGATGATCTTGGGCAAGGTTGGTCCCACAAGGGTCCCATAGCGGGCCATGAGGAGCATGAGCGTCAGCCCTATCAAGGAACTTGCATCTTCCATTTCCTTTTGCTTCATAATATTAAGGAAGCGCGGCGTCGTAAAGATTCCGATGATGAGGGCATAAAGCATGGGCAGCAGCACAATCTTTCCTGGGCCGACACTGAAGGATTTAACGCCAATCAGTTCCGCAATCACGATCATGAGCATGACACAGACATGCAGTTTGATGTTCTTCATGGTTCCTCCTCGCTGAAATAGCTGTCCAGTTTCTTGATGTAGGCATCCTTGGTGAGGATGGGTTCATAGTGATCCAAAAGAGCTTTGGCTTTTTGGGCATTGTCCGCCAGAAGATCAATGACCATACCGGCAAAAGCCTTGCCAGGCAGAAGCGCTGCCGCGTTAAAGTCGACAACCTTGAAATCGGCGCCGTGAAGGAGCCCGTCCGTTCCCCCAATAAAAGGATGGATAGCGGGCATAAGATGAGAAACGTCTCCCATATCTGTGGAAGCACTGAAATGGCCGGCATTGATGATCTTGACACTGGGGAACGCTTCCTTGGCATTTTCCACCAGAAGTTCATTAAGTGTGGCGTTGCAGACAAGGGGCAGATGACCAGGCATCGTGTCGATGTGGACTTCGGCACCAATAGCCATACCGCCAGCCCGCAGGGCGGCATCGACCTTTTTATGGGTCTTTTCGATGGCCTCCATCGTTTTGGCCCGCACATAGGTTTCAATCCGTACATCATCGGGAACATTATTTACAAGGTCCCCGCCTTTGGTAATGATTGGATGAACGCGAATGGCGTCTTCATCGCGGAATGTCTCCCTGAGGGAATTGATGCCCATAATGCCAAGCATGGCTGCGTTAAGTGCGTTGATGCCCTGATCAGGCGCGTCAGCAGCATGAGCGGAGCGTCCTACATATTGGATGGTCTTACCAACAAATCCGTTGCTGCTCGTACCAACTGCAACCGTCGGTTCCGGCGTTTTCTTGCTGGAATGCATCTGCATGGCCATATCAATATCATCAAATTCGCCTTCGTAGATAAGCTGGCCCTTACCGTGAAGATAGTGGAGCTTACCTTCCCTGCGCAGTTTCTTTCGGTAAGCAAGCTGGACATATTCTTCGGCAGGAACGGCAAAGAAAACGACATTGCCGCAAAGCTCATCAAGCGCATGGGTACGGGCAAGCCCATAAGCGGCGGCGAGCATTGCGGACTGCTGCATATGGTGTCCGCAGGCATGGGCCGCGCCCGTGTCGGGATCAGCCAACGGATGATCCGGGGAACTGATAGCGTCCAGCTCTCCTAAGATGGCAATGGTAGGTCCTGGCTTCCCGCCTTTGAGAAGGCCTTTTACACCCGTAATAGCAAGATGGTTCCGGTAGGGAATCCCCAGTTTATCAAATTGAGCCTCTACCTTTTTTGCCGTCTTGAATTCCTTGAAACCAAACTCAGGTTCCTTGGCCACGCTTTTGGCATAGTCAAAGAGCTCATCGTAAGCGGCATCAATCGCAGCAAAAACCTTTTCTTTCAGTGCAAGCTTATCCGTAGCAATCACTCCTCTGTCCTCTATTTTTTACTTCTCGTTATGTTCCTAGTATACGACCATATACCAGCTTTATCAAATAAAGCTTGTATTTTTAATTAACTTCTTTATTTTGTTTCATATTTTTAATAGAGTACAAAAGTTTTCGCTCACTTTAACAGAAAAAGCACCCTTTTTGCAGAAAACTGCAAAAAGGGTGCTTTTTAACGTCGTCATCAGCCAATAAGAAGCACGGACAGATCGTTGACATTGGTCCCTGTTGGGCCTGTAACAAGAAGGCCATCCGATTTTTCAAGGGCATGGTAGGCATCATTGCGTTCAAGAACGTCGGGAATGGAAAGACCGGCTTCCAAAAGACGGGCTGCCGTCGAACCGTCAGCGTAGCCACCAGCAGCATCGGTCGGTCCATCCGTCCCGTCACTTCCAAAAGAGAAGACCGCCACGTTGGAAAGACCGGCAATCCCGCGAGCAGCAGAAAGCGCAATTTCTTGATTGCGCCCGCCCTTTCCCCGGCCACGAAGATGAACCACCGTTTCCCCGCCAGCCAGAAAAGCCATCTTTTTCCCGCAGCCAGCATATTCACGGCCCATAGCAGCAAGAAAGCTCCCGGCTTCCCGTGCTTCACAATCGAGACTGGACGTTAGGATATGGGTTCGGTAGCCCAGGGCTTCAGCCGCCCTTTTGCCGGCTTTCGCCAGCTCCGTCACACTGCCGGTGACAACCGTTTCAACATGATCAAGGCGCTTAGGGGTTTCCACGGCAAGACAGGCTTCTGCCTCCGGGGAAAGAATGACTTTGTAGCGCTCGATGACCCTTTGAGCATCCTCCCGCGTCGACGTATCAGGATAGGCCGGTCCAGAAGCAATCATATCCAAAGGATCGCCAATAATATCAGAAAGCACAATGGCATACACGTTAGCCGGTGCACAGATCTGAGCAAATTTTCCGCCTTTAACGGCGCTGAAACGCTTGCGGACCGTATTCATGGAAACGATGTCGGCGCCGCTTGATAAAAGATCGGAATTGATTTTCTGCAGTTCCGAAAGCGGAATAAGAGGCTTTTCAAAAAGGGCAGAGCCACCACCGCTGATAAGAAAAAGAACGGTATCATCCTTGCCAAGATCCTTGACCATATCAATGGCACGGGCTGTCGCGGCAACGGAATTGGCATCGAGGACAGGGTGCCCTGCTTCGTAGATTTCAAGGGGCGGCAACGCCCCTTTGGCGTGCTGGTATTTGGTAATGACAATGCCGCCGGAAATGCGGTCCCCCAAAAGAGCAACCGTCGTCTTTGCCATCTGCCAGGCAGCTTTCCCAATGGAAACGACGACAATCCGGCCGCTGCCAAATTTTTTGTTCTTCAAGGCTTTTTCAACGGCCGCATCGGGCAGGGATGCAGCCAGTGCTTTATCCATAATGATCTGGGCATCTTCACGTAACGTCATAGGTCCATCTCCTCATAAATTCAGGTTTCTCCCATTATAGCATGGGAGAAAAAAAGCCAAAAGAAAAAGGCACTCTTTTGGCTGAAAAATTGTTTATTTTTTTTCACGGGGAAGCGTCTCCACGTAAATGCTCCGGCTCGGAAAAGCACAGGATACCCCGTCTTTTGCAAGAACATCCAGGACAAGAAGATTCACTTTTTCACGCACCTTGAGATAAGCGGCATAGTTTGTTTCATACGTATGGCAAATGATAAGGATATTGAGGCTGCTGTCGGCAAGGTCCGTAAAGGCAACGGAAATATCCTGATTGATGATCTGGGGATGGTTTTTCAGGGCTTCCGTCAGGTCCTCAATGAGGGTCTTCATCTGCTCGCTTGTCGTATCGTAGGTCACGCCGACTGTCATTTCAATGCGGCGGCGCTCCCGTACGGAATAATTGACAATGGGCGTTGAAATGATCAGGGAATTAGGAATGTTGACAAGCCCTTGGGCCAAAGTGCGAACATTCGTGCTGCGAAAGGAAATCGATTCAACAGCCCCTTCAATCTCATTGCAGACAATCCAGTCACCAATGCGGAACGGATGATCAAGCATAATGATACAGCAGGCAATGATATTGGAAAGAGAGTCTTTGGCCGCTAGGGAAACGGCAAGGCCGCCAATGGAAAGGCCGGCGACAAAGCCGCTGATATCAAAGCCCCAGAAGCTCACAACGGCAGCTATGCAGAAACAGATGACAAGGATACGCAGGCACATGGAAATAAAGTTTCCCAAGGTTGCGTCAAGACTCCATTTGCCTTTTTTCGTCAAAAAAGAAAAAACATAATTCGTAGAGCTGAAAAAATTGTACCAGACCCAATGGAATGCAATAATGACACAGCTCGCCATGACATGCTGTACAAAGGTTTGGATCCGGGGCACATCAAGGGGGGCTGCCTGGACCATAAGATAAATACCGCCGGAAATGATGGCAAGGCGTCCCGGTTTATAAAGAGCTGTCGCGATATTCTGGTCTGCATCATCAGGCAGTTTATTGAGGATAAAACGAATGACCCGCGTGGATAGGATGCGAAACAGCATATAGATCATGACCGTTACAGCACCAATGACAAAAACGGGGAGCCATTCCTTGATAAAAGTTGGTTCCATGTAGGTCCTCCTTAGGTAGGATGCGATAAGAAGCGCTGAATCTTCTCCTATAGGATAACAAAAAGGTCCTTATCCTTCAACCACGCCCTGTTCCCTTAAGGCAGCAAGAACGGCCTCCACCGTTTCTTTGATGCCGCCCCGAACGGAAATATGGAGATCTGCCGCGGCAAGATACAGGGCATAGCGTTCATCATAAAGCTCTTTGAGGCGATTTTTTGATGCAGAAAGAAGCGGCCGTCCCATCTGGTCCACGGACGATGCGATGGCCTCAAGGGAACGGTCCAGAAAAATGAGGAAGCCCCCATGTTTAAGAAGAGCCACATTCTCGGCCTTTTTGATAACGCCACCGCCGCAGGAAAGAACAATCCCCTCTTTTTGACAAAGTTCCCGCAAGGTCTCTGTTTCCTCCTGGCGAAAGGCTGCCTCGCTTTCCCGAAATAGTTCCTTGATGTCCCGATGGATCCTTTCCCTTAGCCGAACATCACTGTCAAAGAAGGGCCATGCCAGGGTGCGTGCCACTTCTTTTCCAATGGTTGTCTTGCCCGCCCCAGGCATGCCAATGAAGATTATATTTTTCACAAAGGGTTCCTCCTTGATTCATGCACAATTTTCATCATTGGGAAAGAGCCTGTTCCACCTGATACAGTTCATTCTGTCCATCAGGACAAAGGCCCCCCTTTCCCGGCTTTGATTTGACAAATCACGCATCTCACCATAGAATACACTTATTCTTATTTTTTGACAACATAGAAGCATAGAAGCAAAGTAGGAGGGCAAGATATGTCAAGAATAGTAAAGGTACGCAATGTAAAAATCGGTAACGGCATTCCCAAGATCTGCATCCCCATTACGGATACAGATTTTGACGGCGTCAAGAAATCAGTTCGTCTCATTGAAAATTCTCCCCACGATATGGTTGAGTGGCGCGCTGATTTCTATAAAGATCTTGCCGATCCGGAAGTCCGTATCAAACCCATGATGTATCTGAGAAATTCCTTACCTGACGACCCAATCCTATTTACCATCCGGACGAGTGTCGAAATGGGCGTTCTTGAAATCGATACTGCGGACTACGTGACCCTGAACCTTGCCGTCATTGACAGCGGACTCATCGACCTTGTGGACGTGGAACTATCCCGCGGGGATAAGGCCGTGCGCACCGTCGTCGAAGCCGCCCATAAGGCTGGCGTCAAGGTGATTGTCAGCCGTCACAATAACATCAATACACCGGACCGCGATGTCATTGTAGGAAACCTTTGCCAGATGCAGGATCTTGGGGCAGACATCGTGAAATTTGCCGTCACGCCCCGCTCGGAACGGGATGTATTACGCCTTCTTGATGCAACGCTCGCCATGAAAGAAGATCATAACACGACGCCAGTCATTACCATGAGTATGGGGAAATTAGGCGTCATCAGCCGCATCTGCGGCGAAGTATTTGGGTCGGCCGTAACCTTTGGCACGGCTGGGAAAGCCTCTGCCCCAGGCCAGCTTCCAGCTAACCAGCTTTCCATTTACCTCAAGAGCCTCAACTGACAAAAACCAAAAAAGACTGTGAAGAAGCGGAACATCCCGCGTCTGCACAGTCTTTTTTCATTTCTGCAGATGGTCGATGGCCTTTTCAAGCCCTTTTAATGTAAGGGGAAACATGGGCACTTCCTTTGCAATAATGCCCACGGTCCGCATGCTGTAGTCATAATGCCAGAGCTTTTCATGGAGAGGATTGAGCCAGACCATATGAGGAAAGTGCCGCCTTACCATCTGGATCCATTCAAGGCCGGGCTTTTCGTTGCCATGCCAGTCATCGATGTTCCCATCCACGGCAAGAAGCTCATAGGGTCCCATATGGGCATCCCCAATCACAATGACTTTATATTCGCTCTTGATGTTATGAAGGACCGCTTCCGTCGCAATCCGATTGGGCCAGGCGCAGCTGGGGTCACGAAAGAAATTCTCATACCAGCAGTTATGGAAATAGTAGGTCTTAAGATCCTTGAAATGATGGCCTTCGTGAAGTGCTTGAAAAAGACGTGCACAAAGGGTCACATAAGCATCCATGGAGCCTCCGCTGTCCATGAGAAGCAGCAGTTTGGTCTGGTTCTTGCGGGGCTTTTTCATGATAATTTCCAGTTGACCGCCCTTTTTCGTCGTTGCGGCAACGGTCTCCTCCACATCCAGTTCCGTAGCTGGAGTCTCTTCCCGATTGGAGAGGCGTCGCAGCCTGCGCAGGGCAACCTGGAACTGGCGGATCCCAAGCACATGATCATCACGGAAATCACGGAAATGACGCTCCTCGGCCACCTTTAAGGCATGCTCTCCGCCGCGCTGGCCCCTGATGCGGATGCCTTTAGGGGCATAGCCCGAATGGCCAAAGGCCGTAATGCCGCCCGTGCCGATCCATTTACTGCCGCCATGGTGCTCCTCTTTTTGTTCCTTTATCCGCTGGCTCATGATTTCCCGAATCTCCTCAAGGCTCTTGTTTTCCCATAGGAGGCGGGCCGCCTCAAAATCGGGATCCGATAGGGTGAGGGCGTGGGAAAGCCACCGTTCCATCTCTTCCGATAGGTCCGCATGATCTGCCAGACCCTTGAAATAAGCTGCAAAGGCTTGGTCGAAACGGTCGTAATCGGTTTCCCGTTTAACCAAGATGGCCCGTGCCATATGGTAGAACTCCATAAGGCTTTCCTTTTCAAGGCCCAAGCGAAGTCCATCCATGAGGGCCGTCCACTCGACAAGGCCCACAGGCAACCCATAGGCCCGAAGCAGATAGAGAAAATCCGTAAACATATCAGTACCCCACGCGTTTCAAGTCTTCCGTCTTTTTAAGAAGTACGCCGATAAAGGGGATTTCTTCAGATAGGGTCTCCGCATCAATGCCCCCAATGACAAGGGCCCTTACCCAGTCAAGAAGTTCCGAGGTACCGGGTTTCTTGGAAAGGCCGCTTAACTTGCGGAGGTCATAGAACGCCTTGATGGCCGCATTGACCAAGGTCTCCTCCAAGTTGGGGTCATGGGCATGAATGATCTGGCGCATCATGTCCGGATCGGGGAAGGCAATGTAGTGGAAGATGCAACGGCGCAGGAAAGCATCCGGCAGTTCCTTTTCCGCATTGGACGTAATGATGACAATGGGCCTCTTTTTGGTGCGGACCGTCTCCCCCGTTTCGGGAATGTAAAATTCCATGCGGTCCAGTTCCCACAAGAGGTCATTGGGAAATTCCAAGTCCGCCTTATCGATTTCATCAATGAGAAGGACGCTCTGCTGATCTTCGCTAAAAGCCTCGCCCAGCTTGCCCAGATGGATGTATTTTTTGATGTCATCCACTCCCTCGGCACCAAACTGGCTGTCATAAAGACGCTGCACCGTATCATAGACATAGAGTCCGTCCTGAGCCTTCGTTGTAGATTTGATGTTCCAAATGAAAAGCTTCATGCCCAGGCTGTCCGCAATGGACTGGGCCAGCATGGTCTTTCCCGTTCCCGGTTCTCCTTTGATGAGGAGCGGTTTTTGGAGCGCCGCTGCAATGTTGACACTGCGAACGAGCTCTGGCGAGGCAATATACGTATCACTTCCTTGGAATTGTTTCATAAGGTCTCCTTTTCGGGGCCCCTCCTTACAGAGAAGGTCCTTTGTTTTTATATGGTTCCATGATACTTAACTTTTCCTTTTGAAGCAAGGTTTGATCCATAAAAATGCAGCAGAAGGGAGCAAGTCACCTTCTGCTGCATCAGATTGAGTAGGAGGGGAAAACGGAGATGGAGGAGGCGCTTTCCCCAAGAGGGTTTTCTATAAAGGTCTTTATTATTCTTCGTCCATGCCCGGTTTAAAGAAGTCACCGAAAAGTTCTTCGTTGGAAGGCATATCCTTGGCGATTGGCCGAGCAACCCATGTAGTGTTCATATAATGTTTCAGGGTAATGTTCTCTGAAACGATGTTGCCACCCCAAGTGCCGCAGCCCATGGAAGAAGTCGGAGGCATACCGTTCCAGGCAGAGCCAGCGTTGCCGCGGTTGTTCGGCTGACGGACCATGATGCGGGAAACAGGGGCAGCCATGCCCAGGCGATGAATGTGATCATCGCTGAAGGAGTAAATACCGCAGGAGTGACCTTTACCACCTACATTGAAGAGAGCCTGCATCATGGTGAGGGCATTTTCAAATTCGCCTTCATATTTGAAGAGAGCCAGGAGGGTCGTCAGTTTTTCACTGGAGAAGAAGTGTTCCTTGCCAATATCGTTGATGCCGCCGCCCGTTACTGCAATGAACTTGCGGTCTTCAGGGATTTCAAAGCCAGCAGCAAGGGCCAGTTTCTGGGGGCTGATGGCAACGGTGTTCGGCAGACGGTGCCCCGTTTCATCCCACATGACTTTCTTCAGTTTCTCAGCCTCTTCTTCATTGGCAAGGTAAGCGCCTTCAGCCACAAGAGCCTTAACGAAGTCATCATAAATGGATTCATGGATGACGAGGTTACCGTCGCAGGAGCAGCCAGAACCAAAGTCACTGGTCTTGGAAATACGAGTGTTTTCAGCGGCTTCTTTCTGGCGTTCCGGCGTATTGCACGTGTCATCAATGATGACAGTTGCATTGCCGGCACCGGAACCATAGGCAGGCGTCCCGGAAGAATAAGCAGATTTGACCATGGGACGGCCACCCGTTGCAATAACAAGGTCGCAGCGTTCCATGAGGACTTTCGTCAGGTTGATGGACGGGTCCTTGATACCTTGGATGATATCTGCCGGAGCCCCTTCGCGAACAAGGGTCGCGCGGATGATGTCGATGATTTTATTCGTTACGACCTTGGCTCTCGGATGGGGAGAACAGATCATGACGTCACGAGCTTTGATAGCATATACAATCTGACCAGCAGGGGTCAAGCAGGGGTTCGTCGTCGGGACGAGGGAAGCAATGACACCGGCCGGTTTAGCGTATTTCACAAGACCCTTTGCAGGGTTTTCTTCGATAATGCCAACACTAGGCTGACGCAGGCAGTCACGGAGAATCAATTTGATTTTGTTTCTCTTATTTCTCTTCGTTACTTTATCGCCAAGAGAGGTTTCGTCAACGGCTTCGTCACATATCGGAGCCCAGACCTTCATATCGCAGACAGCAGCTGCAACAGCCTGGCAGAGACGGTCAACACGCTGTTGATCGTACGTTGCAATGATATCAAGGGCCGTATGGGCACGGGCAACCATTTCATCGATTTGAGCAATCTGTTCCGGGGTAACTTCTTTTGCCATAAGTAAACGCTCCTTTTTTACTGGGGAAAAACCGTCATAAAGAGGCCTTTCCGAAATTTTCGGTACATCTTATCTGTCTTTAGTATGCCGTAGATAGACAGTAAAGTCCAATACGCGTTTTCTCATCTATTTATAGAGAACTTCTATCAAACTCTTTATATTATTCTGAAAGTTTCTTTCTAAAAGCTCCCTGATAAAGATCTTTTCCGGTTTTTCCATATCCAAGGACCAGCTCTCATGATACAATAAGATGAAAGAAGGTATGAACGAACGAGGTGATTCCATGACCCTACTGCAGCTTCTTTATTTCGAAACCTTGGCCCGGGTCCTTCATTATACCCGCGCTGCGGAAGAACTCCATATTTCCCAGCCCTCCCTTTCCTATTCCATTGCAGAACTGGAAAAGGAACTGGGGGTCAGTCTTTTTAAAAGGGAAAAACGTAAAATTGCCTTAACTCCCTATGGAGAACGCTTCCTTCCCTATGTCAAAAAAACAATGGCCCTATTGGAAGAGGGAAAGGCAACACTGCGTCAGATGAAAGATAAAGCTCCTATGAATATCCGTCTAGGCTATTTTCACTCCATTTCTGCCTCCTTGGTCCCCCCCATCGTGAAAGCTCTTTATGAAGAAAAAGAAAACCAGGATATTCGCTTCCAATTCATGGAAGATACTTCCTACAATATCTGTGAACAACTTAAAAACGGGAAACTGGACCTTGCATTCACAACGGGAAGAGATGAAGCCTTGGATGGCGTCACCATGACCAAGCAGCCACTGTACCTCACAGTCTATCTGGAACATCCTCTTGCCAAAAAAAATTCCGTGACCTTTGCTGATTTTGCCAAAGAACCGATGGTCCTTCTCAACAAGACAAGCAGTCTCCGGGCCCAGCTTGATCAGGCTTTTATCAAGCGATCCATGATTCCCAATATGGTTTTTGAAGTCCAGGAATGCAACACGGCCCTGCAGTATGTAGCCCTGAAGTTTGGCGTGTCCATTCTTCCTGAAGTCCCTGCCATGCAGACGGAACGGGTTGTCGCCATTCCCATCAATGAAAATGAACAGGAGTTCTTCCGTACAGTCTACCTCAGCTGGGACAAAACCCGGCCCCTGTCGCCTGTTGTCAAGAAAGTGCGGAACTGGATTGTGCAGCATTACGCCGCATCGGAGCCGCTGTAATCTACAAAAATAAAAAAGGGGGCTGTGAAATGATAGCCTCATACAAATAGGCCCGTCCGATTCAATTGAACCGGGTGGGCCTATTTGTGGTAGAATTTATGGTTCTTCACGGAAATTTGTGGGGTCATAGACAAATAAATATTGAAAAAGGACATCAAATTTTCCAAAATACAAGGTGGCTAAATCAAAGTAAAGGAGAAATGAGATGTCCTCTATCCGATACATTATTCAAACTGGCCTGTTTTGTCAAAGACCCCGATTACCTCGTTTGGCTCCCTGAGGACCCTTTAGACGATTCCACGGCATGGATGATCACCAGTCAGAAACGTCATACCGATTTTCTCTGCCCTTACTGCGTAAAGCCGATGCATGTCTATAGCGCGTACCGAACCCACCTAAGGACGGTGTCCATGCAGCCGAAGGCCCGGTGCACTGTCCTCTTCGAGGGACACCGCTTCCGGTGTCCTTGCTGTCAGAAAACGGTTACGGAACTCAATCCGTACAGATGTCCTGGAACGAGAATCACCAAACGGGCCTCTGTGTAGATTCCATCGCTGCTCGCCCAGGGACTTACGATTGCCGGAGTGCAGAAGATAACGGGCATCCATTGGAACACGATTCGCCAAGCTGAAGAAAAAGCGAATCGACGGTCTGGCAAACCACGCCAAATGCCCTATTAACACAGGCCGATTGGAAGGGTACAACAACAAGATCAAGGGTACCAAACGGAATGCATATGGGTACAAGAACGACAGATACTTTTTTACCTTGATTCGGCACCTGTCACCTACGTATGATTTGGCATCCCCCAAAATGCGTGAAGAACCGAAAAAAGACACAAAAAAGGGGCTGTGAAGAAATGATAAACTCATTTCTTCACAGCCCTTTTTTATTTTTCTTAGAAAAGGCCTTCGTACTGAGGCCCTTTCAGGTATTTCTTACCGTATTCCTTAATCTTGTCGACACCGATGAATTTCAGGTAGTCGTTGAAGGCAATAAGATCACCAGGATAGCCCTCGGCCATCTCGTTTTCTTTTATATACTTCAGAACTTTCATGACAGCGGCGACTTCTGCAAAAAGGCAGCTCATGGGGAAAGTAATGATCTTATAGCCCAATTCCCCGCAGTCCTTTGCGGTCATGCCGTCATTGATACCTTTTCCTACATAAAGGCCCAGATGAATCGGTCCGTGGACCAATTTAGGGAGCTTCAGCAGTTCCTCATGGGTCTTAGGGAGAATCTTGACCATGTCGGCACCGGCATCCATGTAGGCATTGGCCCGTTCAACCGCTTCTTCAAAGGGTGCATCGGTCCGAGCTACGATGACAAGGTCATCGTCACGGCGAGCATCAACGGCAGCTTTAATCTTGCCCACCATTTCTTCCTTGCTGATGAGCTGAGGTTTCATAATGAAGGGGCAGTTAGGCGGCTGGGTTTGGTCTTCAATGAAGACACCCCCAATGCCGGTCTTTTCATATTCCCGTATCATACGGATGACATTGAGGGCGGAGCCATAGCCACCTTCCCCATCAGCGAGGATAGGAATATCAACGGCATTCTGCATCTTGCTGAGAGCAGCCACCGTTTCATTCATCCCCAAAAGACCCGTGTCAGGCGTCCCGATCATGGCACCATGCATGCCGTAGCCCGTCGTCCCAATGAGGTCAAAGCCTGATGCTTCTATACATTTTGCGGTCAGCGCGTCATAGGCGCAAGGAGCCATGAGGTAGTCCTTTTCCTTAAGAAGTCGACGCAGTTTCGTTGTCATACGTTCTTGCATACTAAGCCCTTCCTTTCTTGTTTGTCTCTATTATAGAGCAGGCTGGCGGGCATTCTCCAATATCCATTTTTTGTCATTACCATAGAATCATTCTATTAAGATTGTGAGGTTGGTCCTACAAGACACGTTTTATCAAAAAAGGGGCCTCCTTTCTCAGAAGCCCCCTCAATTCTCACTTATTTTCCTTTATGAGATTTTGCGTGATTCGGTGCGACAAAACGACCCTTCTCATCCTTGACAAGTTTCCCTTCCTTGACAAGAGCACTCGGGCTGTAAATATCGTTGATGTTCCAACAGCCCGGCGTCGGCACAACGATGTTTTCCATGGGAGCTTCCACGAGGAAAGGACGGCCTTCCTTGTTGGCAGCCATGGCCTTTTTCATAGCCGGCAGGAATTCATCAGCAGACTGGACACAGATGGATTCTACACCGTAGGCTTTAGCCACACCGGCCCAGCTCGGCGAATAGCTCTTGCCGTCCGGCGTCTGGAAGACGGTACCGAACTTAGTCCCATAGTTTCCATTTTCAAGACCGGCAATGGTCCCAAAAGCGGAGTTGTTCATAACCACCCAAGTGCAGGCAATACCTTGTTCCACAGCAGTAGCAAGGCAAGTCGGGTTAACGCCAAACCCGCCATCACCCGTAAGGGTAAGGCAGACCTTATCGGGGGCTGCGAGCTTGCCGCCCAGGACGGCAGAGGCACCAAAGCCCATGGTGGCAAGACCGGAAGAGTGATGGATCGTGCCGGGTACGTTGACATCAAACTGCTGAGCTACGCCGTTCTTATTCCAGCCCACATCGGTAAAGATATGAGCATCTTCCGGAACAACAGCTTTCACATCATGGAGGATACGCTGCGGCGTCATAGGGAAACGGCCATCCGTAGAAATGGCAACATTGCTTTCCTTGAAGGCTTTCTTCGCTTTGGCAATCTTGGCACGCAGTTCCGGATTCTTTTTCCCTTCAGGGCAGATTTTCTTGACTTCTTCCAGGATTTGTTTGAGGCCCAGTTTGAGATCTCCAATGGCCCCGATGGAAACAGGATAGTTACGGCCAATTTCCATGGGATCGATGTCAATCTGGAGGAATTCCGTATGGTCGGGATCGAAGGTGACACCCCGATACCAGCTGGAGCTGTCCGCTTCCGCAAAACGGGTACCTAGGCCAAGAATGACATCAGCGTTTACGGTGAGGGAATGGGTAAATTCAAGACCCCAGAAGCCCGTCTGACCAACCATGAGGGGATGATTATCTGGCAGGCAGCCCTGCCCCATCAGGGTGCGAGAAACAGGGATATCAAGGAATTCAGCAAGATCCGCCAGTTCGTCCGAAGCCTGGGCAAGGAGGATTCCTCCGCCGGCATGAAGGACCGGATTCTTTGCTTCGACCAGTTTTTTGGCAATGCCTTTGGCCGCTTCTGGATCTAGGGCCGGTTTCATAGTGATGTGGCTGTCCTTATAGGTGCGATCCCATAGGTAGTCTTCCACTTCGCGGGAGAACATATCCATGGGCATATCAATGAGGACCGGTCCAGGGCGACCCGATTCAGCCAGACGGAAAGCCTTATCCATGATTTCCCCGAGGGCTTCAGGATCATCAACGCGCCAAGCACGCTTGACGACGGGTTCCAAAATCTTATACTGCGTGGCATCACCATGCATATTGACTTCCTGATGAGGATGCTTTCCAAAATAATAGCTCGGTACATCGCCTGCAATGACGACCATAGGAATAGAGTCAAATGCGGCGTTTGCTACACCGGTCAAAACATTCGTCAGCCCCGGTCCAAGATGGCAGAGGACGACAGAAGCCTTATGGGTTACACGGGCATAGCCATCAGCTGCCGTAGAGGCAACCGCTTCATGGCGATTGGAAATATATTTCACCTTTTTCGAACGGCTCAGAGCATCGAGCATACCAATGACCGTATGGCCGCAGAGGCCAAAGACATATTTGACATTCCGACGTTCGAGATAATCAACCATCAAATCAGCAATCAGTTTCTTTGCCATTTTTTCATCCTCCTATGGTCTCAGGACCAATATTAACTCTCTTGAAATACTGCGTGAAGACTTCTTCACTGCGGATTACATAATCACGGAAGTAGCGAGCTGCCGGCGGGAGGAACTTTTCTTTGTTCCACTGCAGGTAGAGACGCCGCTTGGGAATATCATTTTCAATACAAAGGAGCTTTGTTCCAAAAGGTGCGTAATGGGTAAGTGGGAAGGGAACAACGGATACACCGCGTCCGCCGGCAACCAGCCCATAAATGATGAGGTCACTGGGCGTCCTTGAAACGACCCGAGGTTCAATGCCTAAGGAAGCAAATGTCTTTTGCAGCATGGGAGCAAGCTGCCCGTTCTGATTGAAGCCAATAAAATTTTCATCCTGGAGTTCCCGAAGATCCACCCTTTCACGTGACGCTAGATAATGGTTTTCTGGAACGATAACGACCAAGGGATGGTCTCCAATATAAGTGCCCGCCACTTCTGGTTCCTCAAATTTCGTAGCAATGCACAGGTCTATTTTCCCAGATACGATAAGTTCATGGATTTCGTACCAGCCAATCTGTGCATACTGAAAATGCACGTCATAGCGATTTGTTTCTGACTGATAGCGAACCATAAGGTCCGTTGAAAACTGAGCCACGGAAGGAAAACCAGCAAGTTCGATGGTTCCTGTATTGGGATCAAGGAATTCCTTTAGTTTAGCGATACCTTCATCGAGGGAATCCAGCGTTTTATTGACATAAGGGAGAAAGATTTCCCCATATTTGGACAGACGGATATTCCGGCCATCCTTTTCAAAAAGTTCCACACCAAGTTTCTCTTCCAAGGACCGCATAGCATGACTCAGATTAGATTGGCTCACATGGAGTTTTTTTGTTGCTTGGGTGTAGTTTTCCAATTCTGCAATCGTTTGAAAGTAAATCAGCCATTGTAGGTTCATGGGGGCCCTCCTCTATTTCCCTTTATCATTCCTTAAACACAGGCCTTTCGTCAAGACTTTTCAGGAAACTGGTTCCGTCTCGTGTCCCAAAAATTCAGGAGAATATCAGCCGAGATAAGAATCAGTCCCAAATAGAAATGGACGGTAAAGGACTCTCCGAGCAAATAGGCACCCAAAACAGCAGAAAAAACGGCTTGGAGCGGATAAAAAAGCGAACAGGTACTTGCCGGCAGTTCAGACAGAGCCTTGGTCCATGTAAACTGGGCCACACCGGATCCCATGATGCCAAGGTAAAGAAGAACAAGCACCACAAAAGGCGTCAGGCTGACAGGTTCCCGCAGGCTGCTGTAGATTCCCACAGGGAGAGAAAGGAGACTGCCAATGAGCATTCCATAAAACGTAATCAAGATGGGGGCATACTTTTGGGTAAGGCGCCGCATCTGGATTGAGGCAAACCCAAAGGAGAGAACCGATATAATCATGAAGAGGATTCCCATGATTTCTCCTGAACCAGAAGCACCCTGAGTAATAATGAACGTGCCGAGAAGAGCCAGAAAGAGACAAACTCGCTTAATGACTGTAAGTGATTCCTTAAGAATGAACCCTGCTAGGAGTGTAATCACAACGGGGTTGGTGGAATTGATGAGGGCTGCCGTGGAAGCCCCAGCCAATTTGATACCAAGCTGCACCATCTGGAACGTTACAAAATAAGCCAACATGCCAATAAGAAAAAACCATTTGCGATCCTTCTGATCAATCGGTGTTTTCAGCTCCTTCCTTGCCATCCAAAACAGACAGCTGGTTCCAATAAAGGAGCGGATCATGGCAAGCACGGAGGGCGGTACAGCCTCGGCAATCACCTTTCCGCCGATATAGTTATTGCTCCAGATAAAGAAGGTGAATACAAGGTAGAAAAATGCTGACCATTTTTGAGGCATCCCACATCCACCTTCCTTTCTGTCGAACAGAGCTACTTACTTTTTCGCAGCGGCATCCAGTTCCTGCATGAGGACATCACCAATGCCATTAATCTGGCTGTTGATATCCTTGTAGAGCGCTTTAACAGAATCAAGGGCAAGAACCTGATCATAGAAAGACTTGTCATATTTGATGATGGTCATGCCTTTTTTCTCAAGGGTTTCCTTGTTCTGCTTGTCGATTTCACCCAGTTTTGGTGCCAGTTCCTTCAGGGCTTCGGACACCGCCTGGTTCAGGGCTTTCTGGTAAGCAGGATCAAGCGATTCATAAGCTTTTTTATTCATAGCAAGCTGATTCGTATAAAGGACATGGTTGGTCGGAGCTAGGAATTTCTGGACTTCATTGAAGTTCATGGTCACGATCGTATCGGCTGCGTTTTCTTCCGCATTAACCGTCCCGCTTTGCAGAGCAAAATACAGTTCAGAGAAAGCAAGCGGTGTCGGTTCTGCACCAATAGCAGTCCAAAAAGCCATATGGTTCTTATTGCTCATGGTGCGGATTTTAAGGCCTTTATAGGCATCGAGGTCCTTCAGGTTGGTATTGGCCGTCGCAAGACGGAAGGTGCCGTTCTGCAGCATGCCCATATAATGGAAACCTGCTTTATCGTAGGCTGCAGCCAGCTGTTTATAGAACTTTGATTCCGGATTATTGAGGACCTTATCAATCGTGGGGCCATCATATTTGGCAAAAGCCATGGGCAAGTCGAAGACAGCCATTTCAGGAATAAAAGAAACGACGGGTGCCGGCTGACTGACAAAAACTTGGATATCATTGGATTTCAGCTGTCTTAATAGGTCTTCATCCCCACCGAGGTCGCCGTTGGGATGATATTCAATCTGAAGCTTTCCCCCTGTAATTTCATCGACTTTTTTGGAAACGAGTTCTCCAAACTGTTGGCCTGCCGACCCTTTGCCGGCCGTATCCGCACCGATGAGGACGACTTCCTTCAGATTGGCATATTCACCTTTACCGGCAGATTTCTGTTCTTTTGAATCACCGCCGCAGCCAGCAAGGGAAAGAGCCAGGACACCTGTCAAAACAGCAGCCGCCAGTTTACGAAACGTTTTTTTCATGAAAAATACCTCCTTAAAATAAAATTCCTTTATAGGCCCTAGGAATAACTCCCAGAGGAAAACCTTATTTCACAATACTTGGCAGATAGGTCGAAAACCAAGGAATATAAGTGATGAGGACGAGGGCCACAAGGAAGGAAACGATAAAAGGCACGGCCTTTTTCGCAACATCCATGGGCTGTTCTTGGGCAATATTTCCTGCCACGAAAAGATCAAGACCAAAAGGCGGTGTTGCAAGCCCGATGGACAGACAGCAAACGAGGATAACGCCAAGATGAACCGGATCAACGCCCAGTTTCTCGCAGGCCGGCAGCAGAACAGGAGCCAGGATAATGATAGCAGGCCCTGTATCCATGACCATCCCAAGAAGCAGGAAGATAATGACAAGGACACTCAGGACAGCAATGCTGGAATGGAAATTTCCCAAGATGAAAGTTTCCACGGCACGAGTAGCGCGAGTCAAGCTAAGGACACGGCCAAAAGCCGTAGCAAAAGCAAGGACGAAGGCAAGGCCGCCATATGTTTTTACTGATTCTGCACAAAGAGGAATCAATTCCTTAACGGAAATGGTCTTATAGATAAAGAGAGAAACAAAAAGCGCGTAGAAAACAGAAACCGTAGCCGCTTCTGTCGGTGTTACAAAACCGCTGTAGATACCGCCCAGGACGACAACCGGGCAAAGAAGTGCCCAAAAGCTGTCCTTGAAAAGTGAAATGTACCCTCTTTACTGGACACCCAGTAAGGAGGGTACATTTTGCGTTATACGACTGAATTTAAGCTGATGTGT